>Ga0065723_101252_pt1 | contig 30160 bp, 25 predicted proteins | sample TheenrcuSG05Z960_FD_59110 | JGI IMG/M metagenome (GOLD analysis project Ga0065723, IMG submission 59110) | Thermophilic enrichment culture from UC Davis - Sample SG0.5Z960 | ecosystem: Engineered > Solid waste > Grass > Composting > Bioreactor | place: USA: University of California, Davis
AGATCTGATGGAACACTTCCCCGTCCTTGATGAACATGACGCGGCTTGCGTGGCTGGCCGCCTTCGCGCTGTGCGTGACCATCAGGATCGTCTGGCCCTGGCGGTTGATTTCTCCGAACAGATTGAGCAGCTCGTCGCTCGACCGCGAATCCAGCGCGCCGGTCGGCTCGTCGGCCAGGATGATGCGCGGGTGGGTGATCAGCGCCCGCGCGACGGCGGCCCGCTGCTTCTGTCCGCCGGACACCTCGTACGGGAACTTGTCCAGAATATCCGAGATGCCGAGCGTCCGGGCGATCGGGATGAGCCGGGCGTTCATTTCGCTGTAAGGTTTGCCCGCCAGCACGAGCGGCAGGAAAATGTTGTCCCGCAGGTTGAACGTGTCGAGCAGGTTGAAATCCTGGAACACGAATCCGAGCTGATCGCGGCGGAACGCGGAGATTTCCTTCTCCGGAATCGACGTCAGGCTCCTGCCGGCGAGCAGCACCTCGCCGCTGGTCGGCGCATCGAGCGCCGCGAGGATGTTGAGCAGCGTCGTCTTGCCCGAGCCGGATTCGCCCATGATCGCGACGAACTCGCCTTCTTCCACCGTGAAGGACACATTTGACAGCGCCTGGACCTGGTGCTTGCCGAACCGGGTCGTGTACACCTTCTTCAGATTCCGCACATCAAGCAATGCCACAATCGTCCCTCCCTCGTTCGATTTGCACCTCCATCGTACAAAAAAGGAAAATGCCCGGCCTTAAGTTTGGCTTACATTTTCCCCGGTCAAGCTTACATGTTTGAAAGAATCACTCCACATCCAGCGGAGCCTTCTCCAGCCCGAGAATTACCCGGGTCCCCTTGCCGACTTCGGACTCGATCTCGATCGTGTGGGACAGCTTGTCCATGATCCGCTTGCACAGATAGAGGCCGATGCCGGTCGACTTCTTGTCCGCCCGGCCGTTGAACCCGGTGTATCCGTGCTCGAACACGCGCGGCAGATCGGCCGGGTCGATGCCGATGCCGGTGTCCTCGATGACGAGCGCGTTCGGCCGGCCGGGGTGCATGCAGATCGAGATTTCGCCCCGGGCGGTGTATTTCAGCGCGTTGGAGAGGATCTGCTCGATGACGAAGACGAGCCATTTCTCGTCCGTCAGGACCTGCCCGTGGACCGGTTCGTAATTCAGCCGAATCTGCTTGCGGATGAACGACTTCGCGTACTTGCGCACCGCCTGTTTGACGCAGTCGTCGAGCGGAACCGTGCGGAACACGAAATCCGATCCCCTGCCGTCCAGCCGGATGAACTGCAGCACCATTTCCGTGTATTGTTCGATGCGGAACAACTGCTCATGCAGTTCGTCCTTGTCGGGCGCGCCGTCGCTCTGGAGCAGCAGCCGCATCGCCGCGATCGGCGTTTTGATCTGGTGCGCCCAGATCGTATAATATTCCGTCATCTCCTGGTACGCGCGGTCCTTGTCGTAGATGATCCTGCCGCGCTCCCGGTCAAGCAGCCGGATCAGCTCCTGGTAGTCGCGCTCGATCAGGTTGGACGTCTCGGGCAGCGGAACGGCGGGGATGTTGATCTGATTGCGAAGCTCCTCAAGTTCGCGGTGTTTTTTGCAGAAGCGACGGAACCGGATGAGGCCCGCGATGAGCAGGAAAAGGACGGCAAGCAGGGAAGCGTAACCGACCGATTCCGCGGGAAGCTGATACAGGGCGATGACGACGAGAAAAATGGCCGCCCAACCCGCGGTCGCCAGGAGCACGGGAACGTTCTGCCGGACATAGGCGGCAAGCAGCTTGCGCCGGCTCATGCTCATTCCACCAGATAGCCGAGCCCTTTCTTCGTGACGATCCATTGTTCCAGCCCCAATTCGGCGAGTTTCTTGCGCAGGCGCGTGATGTTGACAGTCAGCGTGTTGTCGTCGATGAACTGGTCGCTCTCCCACAGCCGCTGCATCATCTCGTCGCGCGAGACGACCCGGCCGGCGTTCTCCAGAAGGATCTGTATGATCCGGAATTCGTTCTTCGTCAGCTCAATCTTGCGTCCCTGGTGCGTGAGCGTCGCGTCGCCCAGGTTCAGCACGATGCCGTTGTGTTCCAGGATGTTCACCTGACCCTGGAAGGAATAGGCGCGGCGCAGCAGGGCGCCGACCTTCGCCGTCAGCACGTGGAGATCGAACGGCTTCACGATGAAATCGTCGCCGCCCATGTTCATCGCCATCACGATGTTCATGTTGTCGGAGGCCGAAGAGATGAAGATGATCGGCACCTTCGAGAACTTCCGGATCTCGCCGCACCAATGGAAGCCGTTGTAGAAGGGAAGCGCGATGTCGAGCAGCACGAGCTGGGGCTCCGCGCGCAGCACCTGGTCCGCCACGTTGCGGAAGTCGGTGACGTATGCCGCGTCGTACCCCCACTGGCTCAGGTGCTCGCTGATTGTCCGTGCGATCGTCAGGTCGTCTTCGATGATCAGGATTTTGTACATGCCGCTCCCTCCATGGGTTTATTATAGAGGTTTGCGGTGTGCGGAGGAAGGCCGGGGAAGCGCCGATCCCGGGAACACGGGGCCGCAGGCGCAAGGGTTGGTCCGGCGTTTGCGGCTCCGTCTTGCCAAAACTTTCCTTGCTCCTTGCGCGTCTAATTGGGCAAAGACGAATCCAGCGAAGGAGCAGGAAACCCGAAGATGCGCGGAACGAAGATGGTCTGGCCAAGTGGGAGACGGATTTGCTTATGCGTGATTCTGCTGGCGTCCGTGTAGGTGCTGTCCGCTTGCGAAGGGAAGGACGGGGGTGAGGCGGCGAAGCATGAGCAGACCACGGTTGCGCCGCAAGAAAAGGATGCGACCGGGGAGCGGACCGACCCAAGCCCATCGCCTGAATCCGCCGAAGCGGTCGGGCTGACCCTGCGCGCGCTATCTCCCATGCCATGGACCGCGCGAGCGTCGAGGCAGCCGAGTTCGGGGTGGACGGGCTCACGGTCGAATATGATCGGCACTCCGACCGGTCGGTGACGGTGCGGCTCAAGATCGATGACCAAGCGGCCCGTCTACAACCACGTCTTGCACGACAAGGCGGGCAAGCGGATCAAGACGCTCAGTCTGGATTCGCCGGTGTGGCTGAAGGGCGAGGACGCGCTGCTCTACCGGCGGGACCGGGCCATCCTGCGCTACGACGTCGAAACCGGGCTGGAGCGGACGGTCTGGACGGCGTCCGAGCCGGTCGACCGGGTGTACTATGACTATCACGCACCCACAGGCCGTCTGGTCGTGGTGACGCAGCAAGAGAACGAGCAGGGGGAACTGCGCGGGGATCTGTATCTGTTCGAGCGGGTGACGGACTATGAGCCAAGGGGATATCGGGGATTGTTCTTCGACAGTGGTCGATCATCGGATCCGGAGCCATGTTCCGGAGCCTGCCTCGATCCTGACGGAAGGGGATACGGGTGATGAAATACCTCGAAAGGCCGCCGGAATCCCATCGTCTGAAACCTTATGTGGTATGCGTCTGGACGCTCCAACGGACGTATTCGGGCGCCGACGATTGCGAAGTGCTGTGGCCGGACGGGTACAAGGACTTGATTTTCCATCACGGCCGCGTATTTCGCGTCGGCGGGGAGCTTCTGCCGCCGTCGTTCGTCATGGGGACGCTGTCCGGCTGCTGCAGGCTGGATGCGGAAGGGGAGCTGGTGCTGTACGGCATCCGTCTGTATCCGTGGGGGCTCTATGCGATCAGCGGCCAGCCTGGGCAGCGATTCAACGACAGGTTTATGCCGCTTGCGGAGTTCATCAAGGACCGATGGGCCGGTCAAGCGGGAGAGACGGATCGGAGGCTGGCGGAACTGGAGGAATTGGAGCATGATCTGGCCTCGGCCGGGATGGATGACGCTCAGCGGCGGCTTGAAGCGTTCCTCGAAGATTGGATCGATCCGGCCTGGGAAGACCGGGCGCTGTTCGGTGTCATTGACCGGTTGTACCACCGGCCCGCAGAATACGGGGTGGCGGATGCCGCGCGGGACGCCGGGCTTTCCTTACGGCAGTTCGAGCGGCGGTGCGTCCGGATGACCGGCATTCCGCCGAAACGCCTGCACAAGATCGCCCGCTTCAACCAGGTCCGGATCAGACTCCTGCTGCGTCCGGATCTGGATCTGCACGATCTGATGCTGGAAGCGGGCTATTACGACTATTCCCACTTCTCGAAGGACTTCCGCCAATGTCTCGGCGCGACGCCCGTCGAGTTCCGGGATTGGGCCCGCCGGCTGGCGGAGGACAACGGACCGGAGGATGTCGAATTTTTACAAGACAGCCGTGAACATGCCGGTTAAGATCCTCATTAAGGAGGGAGCGGCATGATCACGAATATCGCGGTTGTTTCCATCTTTGTGACAGACCAGGAGAAGGCCGGGGAGTTCTGGCTGGAGAAGGCGGGGTTCAAAGTGGTCTACGAAGAGCCGATGGGGCCGGACGGGAGCTGGATCGAGCTGGAGCTGCCCGACGGGGGAGCGAGACTTGTCCTCTACCCGAAGCAGTACATGCGGGACTCGGACCGCATGCGGCCGTCCATCATGTTCGAATGCGACGACATCCACGGGACGTACGAGCGCATGAAGGCCGGAGGCGTGGAGTTTCTGTACGCGCCCAAGCTCTTTAAGTGGGGGATTTTCACGGAGTTTCTCGATTCGGAAGGGTACAGGCATTTTCTGCGGGAGAAAAGGAAATCGTGATCGGGCTGCCGGACCGCGGAGGGCGAATTCTCCGGATGCTTTGACTCGGTCGAACCAATCTTGTATAATTATGGAGAACTCTTATCCTCCTTCTCTTCGGAGGCGGAATCCACTTGCAAGGAAGAGCCGCACATTCCACGGATTGCGCGGCTCTTCCTTATTTCGCTTCTTATGGGGTTATCCCACCGTCTTCATCGCGTTCTCCTTGATCGCCTTCACCGTCTCCACCAGCTTCTTCTGCCGCGCGCCGTCGAACAGTTTCAGGAAGCTCTGCGGCTTGTCGAAGGGCGGCTTGGCCAGATCGGCGGGACTCTCGATGTAGCCGTTCTGCGCGATATAGTCGATCACCTTGCGCACGAACACGATCTGCTGCTGCGTCAGCGATTCGTCGTTGATGAAATCCGAGAACGCCCGTTCGACCGCTTCAGGCTCGAGCTTCGCGATCCTGCGCACCAGCAGGCCGAGCGGCGTATCCCGAAATTCGCGCTTGTAATCGTCGGCCGTGCCCAGCTCGCCGTAGAAGATGCGTTCCAGCGACTCGTAATCGGCCGCCGTCAGCGGAATGTTGTTGCGCAGCTTGTGGATCGCGATGTGGTCCCGGTTCTCCTCGATGTAGCGGTTCACCTTCAGCTTGTAGTCTTCGAAGTCGTACCCGCTGTCGATCGGCTGGCCTTCTTTGACGTACAGCACTTCGTCGCGCAGGTTCGTGTAGATCGGATTGGCGCGGCCCGATTCGTCGACGGTGAACTTCGCCAGATCGCGCAGTTCGACGCGGATTCGTTCGAAATCGAAGATCGTCGCGTTCTTCCAGAACTCCTCCGTTTCGATCATCCGGATGAGGCTCAGCTTGGCGCGCACGGCCGGGATCGTCGCGCGTTCCGTGAGCAGATTGCGGGCGATCTCCTTCAGCGCGTTCCGGTTGCGGGCGAACTGCCGGCTTTGCTCCAGCGAATAGACCATGAGACCGTACATCAGATTGTCGAACCGCTTCGCGTGCTCGTCCCGTTCGTCCATGTGCACGATGGGGGCCAGCTCCTTGCCCAGCGTGAGCACATCCGAGTCGGTCAGGGCGAGGAACGCCCGCCGCTGCCTGTATTTCTCCACGTATTGCAGCTTGAGCCTGACGGCGATCAGCTCGGGATTGAGCGCCTCGATCTGGCCGACGACGATGTCGATCAGCCCCTCCCGCATCTCCCGGCCTTCGGCGGTGGCGAAATCCGCGTGCTGCAGATGATGGATCAATTTGACGCGCTTGACGAAAATGGCTTCCGTCAGGCTGACGACTTCGCCTTCGGGCAGCCCGTCCTTGTGCTGCCGGAAAAATTCGAAGTTGCCGAGATAATCGAAGATGACGAAATGCGTCTTGTGCTCGCCCGGACCGAACAGGTTCGGGCACAGCCGCGTGCCCCGGCCGATCATCTGCCAGAACTTCGTCTTCGACCGCACCCGCTTGAAGAACACGAGGTTGACCACTTCCGGCACGTCGATGCCCGTGTCCAGCATGTCGACGGAGACGGCGATGTGCGGGTTGCTCTCGGGCTTCTTGAAGTTGGCGATCGCGTCTTCGGCGTAGGCGTCCTCATAGGTGATTTTCTGGATGAACTGTTCGCCGAGATGCGGGTACAGTTTGTGGAATCGGTCGACGATGTATCGGGCGTGGGGATTGTTCTGGGCGAAGATGATCGTCTTGCCGATCCGGTCGCCGCCCGCGACCTTGATGCCCTTCGTCATCAGATCCTGCAGGACCGTGTCCACCGTATCCTGGTTGAAAATAAACTCGTTGATCTCCGACGGCGGGATTTCTTCCGGCATGTTGCCGTCTTCATCCGCGAAATCTTCTTCATACCTCGCCTTGTCCTCTTCCGACAGCTCGTCGTAAGCAATGCCCTCGGTCGGGAATTTCAGGCCGATTTCGATGTTGTAATACGGCACGAGCACGCGGTCCCGGCGCACGGCCGTCTCATACTCGTGCGCGTAGGTCGGCACGCCCTGCTCGACTTCGAAGAAGTCGTACGTGTTCCGGTCGACCTCCGCTTTCGGCGTCGCCGTCAGGCCGAGCATGAGGGCGTCGAAATATTCGAAGATGGCGCGGTATTTGTTGAAAATGCTGCGGTGCGCTTCATCGATGATGATCAGATCGAAATGCGCCGGCGAATACAGCCTTGCGCCGTCTTCCGTCCTGGCGGCGTCGATCGCGTTCAGGATCGTCGGATAGGTGNAGAAGACGATCCGGGCCAGCTTGTCCTCCTTCTGCTCCAGCAGGTTGCAGAGCGTCATGTCCGTCAGGTATTTCGCGAAGTCGTTCTTCGCCTGCGACACCAGCGAACGGCGGTCGGCGAGGAACAGCACGTTGGTGACGTAACCTCCGCGCGAGAGCACGTCGGTCAGGCTGGCGGCGGTTCGCGTTTTCCCCGTGCCGGTGGCCATGACGAGCAGCGCCTTCCGGTGGCCGGCCTCGAAATGGGCGGCGACGGCGCGGATCGCTTCCTTCTGGTAGGAGCGGTCCGTGATCCGGTCGTCGATGCGGATCTCGTGCAGCGGCTTGCGGCTCGACCGCCGGTTGATCAGCTTCTCCAGGTCGCGGCGCGAGAACAGGCCGCTGACCCGGCGCTGCGGCGTGTCGGGCGACTCCCAGATGTTCGTCTCGAAGCCGTTCGTCGTGAAAATGATCGGCCGCCGCCCCGTCATCCGCTCCAGGCAATCGGCGTACAGCTTGGCCTGATGGGTGCCGGTCTTCGGATCTTTGGACGTGCGCTTCGCCTCGATCAGCGCGAGCGGCAGGCCGTCCTTGCCGTACAGCACGTAATCGACATAGCCCACGCCTTCGGCGTTCGGCATGCCGGTCACTTCGACTTCTTCCAGCACATCGTCCCCGAACATCCAGCCGAGCAGCTTCAGATCGACGTCGATATATTTCTTCCGCGTCTCGTATTCCGACGGATCGACGGGCGTGAATTCCCGCTCTTCCTTGTGCCGCTCCTTCCCGCTCGTGTACTTCGCGCTGAGCGCCGCGACTTGGGCCCGTAGCGCCTCGATCTCCGCCTCTTTCTGTTCCAGCAGGCTCTGCTGCTCGCGGATTTTCGCCTCGTCGATGGCGAACGTCTGCGACGGCACGAGGTTCTCGTCGAAGACGCGCTCCTCGTATTCTTCGCCGTAGCAGTAGTCGATCCATTGCACGAATTCGAACACCGCTTGCAGCGCAAGCAGCGCCTCGCTGCGCGTCACGGCTTTGTCGGTGTGGACCGCGATGTTGCCCAGTTTGACGACATAGAGCAGTTTCGCCCATGTTTTGTTGTCGACCGCGAAACGGAACGTCGGCTCGTGCAGGAGGGACTGCAGGTTGTCCTTGTACGGCATCCTGATCGTGCCGTCCGCCGCGTAGACCCATTTCACGGCCAGCTCCAGCGCCTTCCGGCTGCCGACGGCCGACATCGCGGGCGACGTCGCGAGCACCCGCTCCGCCTCGATGCAGGCGGCCGCAAACATTTGATATTCGGTTCGGTTGCGAAGGAAATCGAAGTTTGCGGCCATGGCTGCTCACTCCTTTAGCGTTGGCTCAGTCGTCGAAGTATTTGCTCATGAGGCTGTCGAACAGNCGNTGNGTTTCGTCGATGGATTGTTTGACGAGGGATTTTTGGGATTCGATTTGAGATGCATAACTTGCAAATTTTCGTTGTTCGGATAATGGGGGCAACATTATTTTCAATCCCCCATATTGTTGGGCATTTATATTCGGTTGTGCAACGGTTCTTTTGCTTCTTTCAACGAAAATGTTGTAATAAGGTGTTTTCGTGAAGTAATAGATATAATCGGGTGACACCCTGGATTGATCAGGTACGAGTCGAATCAAGTAACCTGCATAAATGGCACGTCCGAATTCAGCCCGATATCTAAGTGTCTTGCCTACGGTTGCCCCGCTTCGGGCAAACAAAATATCTCCATCATTTAGCAGGTATCGTTCGTCAATCGTGTCAGGAGATACAACGCTGTTATTCAGAGTGCCGTCATCGTTGATGTCCGTAATGCGAATATATCGTGTTTTACCGTCGTAATTGGTTGCCGATGCCCCGGATCCATATGATAATCCGCTTTTCGAGATACTGGCCAGAGATGATACTTCCCATCCTTTTTCATTTCGGGAAGGGTCCCCGAACATCTCATTGAAAATCGACATGATTAGCCGATCCAATTCCTCCAATTGGCCCTTTCGAAGTGACAACAACATATAAACGGAATCTAATTGCTGAACAATGTTTTTTTGAACTTCTAGCGGTGGAAAATGAACAAACGTTTCTTCAATATATCGATCCAATTGCAGGTTCAAAATGCCGGTCGTCTTGTTTTGAAACCTGATGGAATCGCCGCGTCTGTACTTATGAAACAATAGATAAAAAAGAAATTTGGGCTGAACTTGGTTCAAGTATTTGACACGAAGAATGGAAGTGAAGTTGTTGATCATGTATTTATTTTCTTCCGCTTCGAAATAGACAACTCTGCCAACCGGTTGTGATGGACTTCCTCCTGATTTTTCAATAATGATGTCGCCAGGTCTTAAAAATTTGTGAAGTTTTTCGTCAAGATTTTTAATTTCACGTGTAACGACATTAGTAAAATCAATATGACCGTGGTTGGTAAAATTCGCTGTTCGTAATACGGGAACGCCCGTTCCGGTTTTATCTTCGTTTCCCCATTCCCCTGAGATGGGGGCTTCAATTACGTCCGATAATTTAGACATTCAGCATCCCCCTCAGCTCTTGCATCTTCGATGCGATCTCGGCGTTCAGCTTCTCCAGCCGGTCCAGGATGACGGCCGGGGGATCGTACTCGACCTTCTCATACACGATCTCCTTGTAGCGGTTGATCGAGAGATCGTAGTCGTTCTCAACAATCGACGCCTTGTCCACGAAGAAGCTTTGCTCGGTCCGCTTGCGTTCCTTCTCGCCCTCGAGGTTGTGGAAGCGGGCCAAAATATCCGGGATGTCGTTCTCCTCGATCGGAAGCCGCCTGTCGTCAAGCGTGTAGCCGTCCGCCTTCATGTCGTAGAACCAGACCTGGTCCGTGCCGCCGGCGTCCGTCTTCGTGAACACCAGGATCGCCGTGCTGACGCCCGCGTACGGCTTGAACACGCCGCTCGGCATGGAAATGACCGCTTCGAGTTTGTGATTCTCGATCAATTCCTTGCGCAGCGCTTTGTGCGCGTTGGTCGACCCGAACAGGACGCCGTCCGGCACGATCGCGGCGCAGCGGCCGCCCTTGCGGAGCATGCGCAGGAACAACGCGACGAAGAGCAGCTCCGTTCTCCTGGTATTGCAGACGGCCCTCAGATTGCTGTGGATGTTCTCGGCGTCAACCGTGCCCGTAAACGGCGGATTCGCGAGGATGATGCTGAACTCGGACGCGTGGTTGTTGTCCTTCGACACGCTGTCCAGATAGTCGATCTTCGGATTCGTAATGGAGTGCAGCATCAGGTTCATCGCCGACAGGCGCAGCATCGTCCGGTCGGTGTCGAAGCCCGTCATGAGCGACGTTGCGAAATGCTCCCACTGCTCCGGCGACATCCGGTCGCCGTGCGTCTCCCGTATGTACTCCGCGGCGGACACGAGGAATCCGGCCGTTCCGCACGCGGGGTCGCAGATCCGGTCGTCCGGGGTCGGCTTCAGCAGCCGCACCATCAGGTCGCGGATATGCTTCGGCGTGCGGAACTGACCGTTCTGGCCCGCCGTGGACAGCTTGCTCAGCATGTATTCGTACAGATCGCCCTGCATGTCGAGGTCCTTGATGTCATGCTCATACAGTTCGTCGAGCCCCGTGATGACCCGCTGCAGCGCCTGCGGCGTCGGAATGATGAAGACCGCATCCTGCATGTAGCGGGAGAACGCCGTCGCCTGATCGCCGCCCAGCGTCTTGATGAACGGGAACACCTTGTTGCTGACGATATCGAAAATCTCGCGCGGATCCTTCGTCCTGAACTTGCTCCAACGCATCGACTGCCCTTCGGCGTCCTGCGGGAAAATCTTCGGCACCGGTTCCCCGGTGAGCGCTTCCAGTTGCTCATTCTCGAGTTCCTTCTCATCCAGGGAGCGGATGAACATCAGATACGTCAACTGTTCGATGACGGTCATCGGGTTGGTGATGCCGCTCGCCCACAGATCCTGCCAGATCTTGTCCACCTTGTTGCGAATTTCGCCGGTCAGCATGTTGTCGAATCAGCCTCTCTTGGTCTCTCTTTCTCTCCTATATTAACACGAAAAAAACTCCGCCCGACTACATATTTCTGCATTTCCCGCCCCGCCGGACGTTCCGCGGTTTCCGCCCATAAAAAAGCCCTTTCAACTTCGCATGAAGGAGAAAGAGCTGTCGGGCTTATGTCTTTACGGATGATCAAGCGACGATAACTTCAATTCCCATTTGCTGAAGTTTGCGGATGTCCTCTTCGTTCGCGCCGGAGTCCGTGATGATGGTGTCAATGTCCTGAGGGGTGGCGAACGAGGCGATGGAGGAGCGCCCCAGCTTGGTGTGGTCGAGAAGCGCTACCAATTTGTGAGCGCTGGCGGCCATCGCTTTCTTCAGATCCACCTCATAAACGTTGAAGTCCGTCAGACCGTCGTGATATACGAATCCTCTGGCGGACGTAAACATGACGTCCACGTTGATCTCGTTCAAAATATGCGTCCCCAGCGTGCCTTCGATCGCAACGCTTCCCAGCCGCAGAATCCCGCCGATCAGGATGACCGTAAATTGCGGGTTCTCCCTCAGTTCCATCGCGGTGACGACGCCGTTCGTCAGGATGGTCAACCGTTTCGGCTGCGTCACCAGGCATCGGGCCATCTCGAGGCAAGTGGAACTGGCGTCCAGGATAATGCATTGACCGGTGCTCACCATGTCGGCCGCGACTTTGCCGATGGCGCGTTTCTCCGCCTGATTGGTTCGTTCGCGCACGGAGAAGCTGGTCGTATGCGAAACTTCGTTCCTCGGCTCGATCAGGGTGGCGCCGCCGTGCGTCCGCTGCAGCAGTCCTTCCGACTCCAGATAATTCAGATCGGCGCGCAGCGTCACGGTGGATACGTTCAAGATTTCGGCAAGTTCCTTCACGGTGGCCCGGTTATGTTTGGTTAAGTAATCAATGATTCTTTTCCTTCTTTCTTCGCTGAACATTTTCACCGGAAAAACCTCCAAAAAACGATAATGCCGCCCTTTGTTGTATATTATTGCATCCGAATTTCCAAGTAAACTACACTTTTATGTTAATGAATTTATCACTAAATGCAATGAACGTAAATAACGAACGAAATAATACGAAAACAAATTAATAAATTTAAAAGACAGTGAAAAGAAAGTTAACCGAAAAATAGGCAAATCCAGGGAGAATGTCGTTGCTAAAACGCATTCCTTGGAGAACAAGATTCGCATAATGCGGTTTTACCACAATTATGCTGCAAAATAAAGAGAAAAATAAAACAGTCTTATAAAAGTCCGAAAGTCAAGAACGTAAAATATCGAAAATGAAAGAAAGTCTTATTGACAAAGTTGTCGGCCCAAAATAAAATTAAACGTAAACTTAGGAAACCCAATTTCGACCATTAAGCTTTCTTTTTATTTCTTTTATTTTCGAACGGAGGGTTGAGATGGAGTACCTGCTGGAGATGAAGTCCATATCCAAGAGTTTCTCGGGAACGTACGCTCTCCAGAACGTCTCGCTTCGCCTCCGGCCGGGTTCGGTTCTTGCGTTGATGGGGGAAAACGGCGCGGGAAAGTCGACCCTGATGAAAATTTTGTCGGGGATTCATCGGCCGGATGAGGGCGAGATTCTGATCAAGGGGCAGCGCGTTGCCATCAACAGCCCGCGGGACTCGCTGAAACTCGGGATCTCCATGATCCACCAGGAGCTTACGCCGATTGACGAGATGACCATCGCCGAGAATATTTTCCTCGGCCGCGAGCCGACCCGGATGGGCGTGGTGTGGTACGGGGAAATGTATCGCAAGACCAGGGAACTGCTGCGTGAGATGGGCATTTCGCTCGATCCCAAGACCAAGATGAAGGATTTGAAAGTGTCGGATATTCAATTGGTCGAAATCGCTAAAGCGGTTTCATACAATTCCGACATCATCATCATGGACGAGCCGACTTCGGCGATTACGGATCGGGAAGTGCACCAGCTGTTCCGGGTCATCCGCGACCTGAAGGCGAAGGGCAAGGGGATCATCTACATATCGCACAAGATGGACGAGATCTTCGAAATTTCCGATGACATCATGGTGCTGCGGGACGGCCAGTTCATTGATTCGAAACCGGCCTCGGAGACCAACAACAAAGAACTGATCACCATGATGGTCGGCCGCGAGCTGAAGGATATCTTCCCCAGCAACAAGCCCGTGCCGGGAGAAGTGGTGCTGGAAGTCAGGGGACTCACGAAGGACAAATGGTTCCGCGACATCCATTTTCAACTGCGCAAAGGGGAGATTCTGGGGTTTGCCGGATTGATGGGATCGGGCCGCACGGAAGTGATGGAAGCGCTGTTCGGCATTGTGCCTTTCGATTCCGGCGAAATCTTGCTGGACGGGAAGCCGGTTCGCTTCAGGAAGCCGGCCGAAGCAATCGCAAGCGGGCTGGCGTTCATCACCGAAGACCGGAAGGTGCAGGGGCTTAATCTCCTGGCATCCGTCAAGCACAACATCACCATTTCGTCGCTCAAGAAGGTGTCCACCAGGACGGGCATTCTTCAATTCAGGCAGGAGAACAAGGAGGCGGAGCAATACGTCCAGCTGCTGCGGGTCAAGGCCAGAAACAAGGATCAACTGGTGCAATACCTGAGCGGCGGGAACCAGCAGAAAGTCGTCATCGCCAAATGGCTCATGACGAATCCCCGCATCCTCATCATGGATGAACCGACCCGGGGCATCGACATCGGGGCCAAGACGGAAATTTACAAATTAATGAATGATCTTGCGCATCAAGGCTATTCGATCATCATGATTTCGTCCGAATTGCCGGAGGTCATCGGGATGAGCCATCGCATCGTGGTGTTCCATAACCGCACGGTGGCCGGCGTGCTGAATCAGGACGAAGCGTCGCAGGAAAAGATCATGGAACTGGCGACGGGTCAACACCTCGTAAGGAGCTGAGAAAATGTCCGAAGCGTCCACCAATGCATTGGAATCGGCGCGGGCGAGAACCTTCAATCCCAAGCAATTTCTAAGGGAATACGGCATTGTCATCGCGCTGCTTGTCCTCATTCTGTTGTTGTCGATCATCAGCCCGACTTTCCTTACCTTCAACAATATCATGAACGTGCTGCGGCAGGTCTCCATCAACGGCTTGCTTGCCATCGGCGCAACCTTCGTCATTCTGACGGCGGGCATTGACCTGTCCGTCGGGGCCGTCCTGGCGTTCTCCGGCGTCGTCACCGCCAGCCTGGTGCAGGGAGGCGCGTATCCGGACTGGATCGCGATCCTGGCGGGCCTCGCGGCGGGGCTGGTGCTCGGCCTGATCAACGGCGTGGTCGTCGCGAAGTGGTATGTGGCGCCGTTCATCGTGACGCTCGGCATGATGAGCGCCGCCCGCGGTCTGACATTCGTCTACAGCGACGGCCGTCCGATCCCCGGTTTGTCGGAATCCTTCAAATGGTTCGGCGGCGGCACGCTGGCGGGCGTTCCGGTTCCGGTGTGGATACTGCTCATCGTGTTTCTCATCAGTTCGTTCCTGCTGTATAGGACCCGGATCGGCCGCTACGTCTACGCGGTGGGCGGCAACGAAGAGTCGGCCATCATCTCGGGCGTCAACGTCAAGCGCGTGAAGATCTTCGTCTACGCTTTCAGCGGCCTGCTCGCCGGTCTGGCCGGGATCATTCTGACCTCCCGCGTCACCAGCGGTCTGCCGCAAGCCGGCCAGTCGTACGAGCTCGACGCCATCGCCGCCGTCGTCATCGGCGGCACGAGCCTGAACGGCGGCAGAGGCAAGCTGTGGGGCACGATGATCGGCGTGCTGCTGATCGGCGTCATCAACAACGGCCTGGACCTGCTGAACGTTTCTTCCTACTATCAGCTGATTGTCAAAGGTCTGGTCATCGCGGTCGCGGTTCTGATCGACTCGCAGAAGAGCCGCAAATCCTGATTGGTTGAACGTTTTCTTCATATACAACTCCCTGAAAGGAAGGCGACAGTAAGATGGACTTCAAGAAAATGTACGATCTGACGGGCAAGGTGTCTCTCGTGACGGGCGCCGCGACGGGCCTCGGCGAATCGATGGCCAAGGCGCTGGCCGCATTCGGTTCGTCGATTGTCGTCGCGGACATGAACATTGATCTGGCGAAGAAGACCGCCGACGAAATCGCGCGCGAGTACAATGTGCAGACGCTCGCGGTTCAGGTGAACGTGGCGAACGAAGATCAGGTCAAGGCGATGTATGACACGATCATCGGCCAATTCGGCAAGATCGACGTGCTGGTGAACAACGCCGGCATCTGCCAGAAGATCAAGGCGCTCGATCAATCCCTGGCCGATTGGCAGCGCACGTTCGACGTGAACGTCAACGGCGTGTTCCTCTGCGCGAAATATGCGGCTCCGCACATGATCAAGAACGGCGGCGGTTCGATCGTGAACATCGCTTCGATGTCCGGCTACATCGCCAATACGGAAGCGCAATGCGCGTACAACGCATCCAAGGCCGCCGTCGTCATGATCACGAAATGTCTGGCTTCGGAGTGGGTCGAATACAACATCCGCGTCAACGCGATCGCTCCGGGCTACATGAAGACCGCCATGACGAAACCCATATTCGAAGAAGGAGGTGAACTGGCACATGTGCTGAACTACGTTCCGATGAAGCGTCTGGGGAATCCCGAGGAGCTTGGCGGTGTCGTGGTTCTGCTCGCGTCGGATGCTTCCAGCTTCACAACGGGGGCAACGTATCTCGTAGACGGCGGTTACACAATCCACTAATGAAAGAGAGAAGGATGGGAAAATGAGACAATCGGTGAATTGGAAAGCTCTGTTGATGTTGGTGCTGTGCCTCACGCTCGTGCTGGCAGGCTGCTCGTCGGGCGGCAATTCGTCCTCGTCTTCTTCGTCTTCTTCGTCATCTTCGTCGTCCGGCGGCAACTCCTCGGGCGGTTCGTCCGACGGCGGATCTTCCGCATCCGGAAGCGACAGCGGCTCGTCCGCGAACAGCGGCAAGAAGTACAGAATCGGCGTTACGCACTACGCCCTGAAGAACGAGTTCACGGTCCTCATCAGCGACGCGCAGAAGGCAAAAGCGGCCGAGCTCGGCGTGGACATCGAAATCTTCGACGGCAACTACGACGTCAACACGCAGATCAGCCAATTCGAGAACATGATCGCGCAAGGCTTCGACGCCATCATCTTCTCGCCGGTTGACGTAGAGGCAATGGCCGTCGCCGTGGACATGGCCGTCGATGCGGGCATTCCGGTCATCGGCGTCAACACCCGCGTCAACAGCGACAAGCTGACTTCCTATGTCGGTTCGTACGACGTCACGGCCGGCGAAATGGAAATGCAATTCATCGCCGACAAGATCGGCGGCAAGGGCAACATCGTCATTCTCGAAGGTCCGATCGGCCAATCGGCGCAAATTCAACGCCGCGAAGGCATCCACAACATTCTTGAGAAATACCCCGACATCAAGGTGCTTGCGGAGAAGACGGCGAACTGGTCCCGCGCGGAAGGCCTGGCGCTGATGGAGAACTGGCTGCAATCGTTTGAAGGCCAAATCAACGCCGTCGTCGGCCAGAACGACGAAATGGCGCTCGGCGCGATCCAGGCTCTGGAAGGCAAAGGGCTGACCAACCGCGACGAAATTCCGGTCATCGGCGTCGACGGCATCTCCGACGCGCTGCAAGCCGTGAAGGATGGCCGCATGAACGCAACGGTCTTCCAGGACGCGAAGGGCCAAGGCGAAATGTCGATCGAAGTCGCCGTGAAATATCTGAACGGCGAAGAGGTCGAGAAAGAATACTGGATTCCGTTCCAACTCGTCACGCCCGAGAACGTCGACGAATTCATGAACAATTGATGACGGGCGGGAGAAGCGAAAAATGAAGGATTGCCAAAAGCGGCAATCCCCTTCGCTTCTCCCTCTCTCCGCCAAAGAGAAGGACAGAAAAATGAGACATCCATATTGTATCATACGGTTTCAAAATATGGATAAAAAAATAAGACAAAGAAATGGAGAAGAAACGGAGAGTGCCGGATGAAAATCGGGATAGGAAGCGATCATAACGGCTATGATCTGAAGGAGTACATCAAGCAGTATCTGGACAAGCAGGGCATTGAATACGAGGATATGGGGTGCTACTCCCGCGAAGAAGTGGATTATCCCGATGTGGCCAAAGCTGTAGCCCTGAAGATCAGGGAAGGCCGTCTTGATCGCGGGATCCTGATTTGCGGCACCGGTATCGGCGTCGCGATTGCCGCCAACAAGGTGCCCGGTATCCGGGCGGCTCAATGCCACGATACGTATTCGGCGGAACGCGCCCGGAAGAGCAACAACGCGCAGATCATCACGCTCGGAGCGAAGGTGATCGGTCCCGAAGCCGCGATCAAAGTGGTGGAGGCTTGGCTCCAATCGGAATTCCAGGGCGGCAATTCAGCGAGGAAAGTGGAGAAAATCATGCAACTCGAGCAGCAGATGGGAAGGGGCGAATGGAGTGAAGAAGCTCATCAATGTTCCGAATCAGGTTGTTGATGAAATGATCGAAGGCTATGTGGCGGCCTACCCCCAATATGTCAAAGTGCTGCCGGAAAACAAGCGTTCCGTGGTCAGCGTCAACACGGTGCGTCCGGGCAAAGTCGGCGTCATCATCGGCGGCGGTTCCGGCCATGAACCGGCGTTCATGGGCGTCATCGGCAAAGGGTTCGTCGACGCCGTGCCCGTGGGCAACGTATTCGCCTCGCCTCCGCCGGATCCGATTCTTGCGTGCACGAAAGCAGTGGACGGCGGCGAAGGCGTTATTTATATGTACGGAAACTACGCGGGAGATTGCATGAACTTCGATATGGCGGCCGAACTGGCGGCGATGGAAGGCATCCGCGTCGAGACGGTGCTCGTGACGGACGACGTCGCGTCGTCGCCGGTGATCGAGAAGCGCCGCGGCATCGCGGGAGGCTTCTTCGTCTACAAATGCGCGGGAGCCGCTGCCGACATGGGCATGAAGCTCGACGACGTGGTCCGGGTCGCGCGGAAGGCGAACGACAACGTCCGGACGATGGGCGTCGCCCTGTCGCCCTGCGCCGTGCCGCAGACCGGCAAGCCCAGCTTCGTTCTCGGCGAGGATGAAATGGAGATCGGCCTCGGCATCCACGGCGAGCCGGGCGTCCGTCGCGGCAAGCTGAAGACGGCCGATGAGACGGCCGACGAGCTGCTCGACACGATCCTGAACGACATGCCGATCAGCGCCGGGGAGCGCGTGGCGGTTCTGGTGAACGGGCTCGGCTCGACCACCTACATGGAGCTGTTCATCGTGTTCCGGCGCGTCGAACAGAGGTTGAAGGAACTCGGCATCCAAATCCATCGTTCGTTCGTCGGCGAGTTCGTCACGTCGCTGGAAATGGGCGGCTGCTCGGTCTCGATCATGAAGCTGGACGACGAGCTGGCGCAAATGATCGACTACCCCGTCGACACGCCGATGTACGTCCAGAAATAAGGAGAATCAGTGCCATGGCCATGACTTTCGAACAATTCAAGCAGATGTTTCTTGATATCGCCGACCGGATCGAGGAAGTGAAGGATGAGCTGTCCGATCTGGACCGCCAGCTTGGCGACGGCGACCACGGCGTGACGATGTCCATCGGCTGGCAGGCCATCGCCGACAAAGTCCGGCAATCCCAGGCCGGCGATTGCGGCGCTCTGCTGAAGGAAATCGCGATGGCTTTCCTGAACGCCGTCGGCTCCTCCGTCGGGCCGCTGTACGCCACGGCGTTCCTCCGGGGTTCCGCGGCTCTGCAGGGCAAGACCGAACTGACGCTTCGCGACCTCGTCTCGTTCTGGGAAGCGGCGATCCAGGGCATCCAGGAGCGCGGCAAAGCCAAAGTCGGGGACAAGACGATGATGGACACCTGGTATCCGGTCCTCGAGGTGCTGAAGGCCCATGCCGGACAGACAATCGGCCTGGAAGTGCTCGACCAGGCGCTCGCCGAAGCGGAGAAGGGCATGCGATCGACGGAGACCCTCGTCTCGCAGCTCGGGCGTTCCAGCCGTCTCGGAGACCGCTCCGTCGGGCACCGGGATCCGGGCGCCGTATCGGCTTGCTATATTTTCGGCGCGTTCGTTCAATATGTCCGCAAAGTGATGTGATGATCATGAAGCAACTGCTCTTCGATTTCCTGCGGGTTGCCGAGGCGGCCGCCCTTGAATCGTACCCCTGGATCGGCCGCGGCAACAAGCACGAAGCCGATCAGGCGGCGACGAGCGCCATGCGCCTCATGCTGAACAGGATGGAGATGGACGCCACCGTCGTGATCGGCGAAGGCGAACTGGACGAGGCGCCGATGCTCTATATCGGCGAGCGGCTGGGCACGGGCCGGGGGCCGGCGCTGGACATCGCGGTCGATCCGCTGGAGGGCACGAACCTGGTCGCCTACGGCCAGGAGAACTCCACGACGGTCATCGCCGCGGCTCCGCGGGGAACGCTGCTTCACGCGCCCGACATGTACATGTACAAGATGGCCGTCGGTCCGAAGGCGAAGGGCAGTATCGACATTGAACGTTCCGTCGCCGAGAATGTGCGGAATGTGGCGAAAGCGCTGGGCAAGGACGCGACCGAGCTGACCGTGTACGTGCAGCAGCGGGAACGCCACGCCGACATTCTGGAAGAGATCAAAAGCACCGGCGCGAGGGCGAAGCTGTTCATTGACGGAGACGTGACCTGCGCGGTCGCGACGGCGGTCGAGTTCACCGGCATCGACCTGTTCGTCGGCATCGGCGGAGCGCCCGAAGGTGTTCTGGCCGCGGTGGCGCTGAAATGCCTGGGCGGCGAGATGCAGGCGAAGCTGCTGCCGTCCGGCGAAGAGGAGCGGCGGCGGTGCCGGGCGATGGGCATCGACGATCCCGACGCTCCCCTGCCGATGGAACGACTGGTGTCTGCGGACGATTGCCTGTTCATCGCCACCGGCGTCACCACGGGCGCGATGCTGAGCGGCGTCCAGCGCCATCGCGACGGCACGCAGACGACGCAATCGCTGGTCACCTACGGCCGCGGACAGGGGATGCATTTCGTCACGTCGCATCATGCGGCTCCGCTCGCCGGTTGAACTTTTTGGATAGGAGGGGTGACAGGAATGAAGTTTTTCCTGGATACGGGGAACCTGGAGGAAATCAGGCGGGTGAGCCGCCTGGGACTGGTGGATGGCGTTACGACCAATCCCTCCATTATTGCGAGAGAGAAACGGCCTTTCAAGGACATCATTCAGGATATTTGCAAGGAAGTGAAAGGCCCCGTAAGTGCGGAAGTCATCGGCGTCCGCGCCGGGGACATGATCAGGGAAGCGCACGAGCTGGCGCGCTGGGCCGACAACGTCGTGATCAAACTTCCGATGACGGAGGACGGCCTGGAAGCGACCTACAAGCTGTCGAAGGACGGCATCAAGACGAACGTTACGCTCATTTTCTCGGTGGCGCAGGGGCTGATGGCCGCCAAGGCCGGCGCGACCTACATCAGCCCGTTCGTCGGCAGGCTGGATGATACCGGTATCGAAGGCATGAAGCTGATTCGCGACCTTCGGACCGTTCTTGAAAATTATAAATTTGAGACGGAAATCATTACGGCGAGCGTCCGGAACATCGAGCACGTGCAGGAGGCCGCTCTGGCCGGCGCGCACATCGCGACGATTCCGGGTTCGCTCTTCCCGTCGCTCTGGAAGCATCCGCTGACGGAGATCGGGATCGAGAAGTTCCTGAAAGACTGGGCCCAGGTTCCGGGCGGACTGGCCCTTGACGGAGGAAACGCGTGATGTACGGCGATAAAGATCTGCTCGCCGTGCAGGCGATCCGCATGCTGTCCGTCGACGCGATCGAGAAGGCGGGTTCGGGGCATCCGGGACTGCCGATGGGCGCGGCGCCGATGGCCTACGTGCTGTGGAGCCGGTTCATGCAATTCAATCCTTCGAAGCCGGACTGGTGGAATCGCGACCGGTTCGTCCTGTCGGCGGGCCACGGCTCCATGCTCCAGTACAGCCTGCTGCATCTCTTCGGGTTCGATGTGAGCATGGACGATCTGAAGCAATTCCGGCAATGGGGAAGCGCGGCTCCGGGGCATCCGGAATACGGGCACACCCCCGGCGTGGAATGCACGACCGGCCCGCTCGGCCAAGGCTTGGCGATGGCGGTGGGCATGGCGATGGCGGAGCGGTTCCTGGCCGCCCGCTACAACCGCGAAGGCTTCAATATCATGGACCACTACACGTACTGCCTGTGCGGCGACGGCGACCTGATGGAAGGCGTCGCGGCCGAAGCGGCTTCGCTGGCCGGCCATCTGCGGCTGGGCAAGCTCATCGTGCTGTACGATTCGAACGACATCTCGCTGGACGGCGAGACGAAGCACGCGTTCACCGAGCGCACGGCGGACCGGTTCGCCGCGTACGGCTGGCAGGTGCTGCGGGTGGAGGACGGGAACGATCTGTACGCCATTCACGACGCGATCGGGCAGGCGCGGCAATCGGACAAGCCCACGCTCGTGGAAGTGAAGACGATCATCGGCTACGGCAGCCCGAACAAGGCCGGAACGTCCGACTGCCACGGCGCGCCGCTCGGCGCGGCGGAAGTCGATCTCGTCCGGAAGGCGTACAACTGGCCGCATCCGCCGTTCGAAATTCCGGAGGACGTGTATGAGACCTGCCGGCTGGCGGCGCGGAGAGGCGTCGAGGTGGAGCAGGCCTGGAACGAGACGTGGAGCGCCTATCGGCAGGCGCACCCGGAACTGGCCGCCGAATTGGAGCGGGCGTTCGCCGGAGAGTTGCCCGTGGGCTGGGAGTCCGCGCTGCCCGTCTATGCGGTTGGCGAGAAGGTCGCGACGCGCGACGCTTCCGGCAAGGCCATCAACGCGCTCGCTTCGGCCATCCCGTATTTCCTCGGGGGCTCGGCGGACCTGGCGTCGTCCAACAAGACGATGATCCGCGGAGAGGACGCGTATCAGCCCGGCAGCTACCACGGCCGCAACATCTGGTTCGGCGTGCGCGAGCACGCGATGGCGGCCGCGCTGAACGGGATGTCGCTGCACGGCGGCGTGAAGGTGTACGGCGGAACGTTCTTCGTCTTCTCGGATTACATGAAGCCGGCGATGAGGCTGTCCGCGCTGATGAAGCAGCCCGTCATCTACGTGCTGACGCATGACTCCATTGCCGTCGGCGAAGACGGGCCGACCCACCAGCCGATCGAACAGCTTCCCGGACTGCGGAGCATCCCGAACCTGCTGGTGCTTCGGCCGTCGGACGCGAACGAGACGTCGGCCGCCTATCGGATCGCCCTCAGCCAGCGGAGCCGCCCGAGCGCGATCGTGCTGACACGGCAGGCGCTGCCGGTGAAGGAAGGCACGGAGCTGGGGATCGGGCAGGCGAGCCGCGGCGCGTATGTCCGCCATCGCGCGGCGGACGGGGATCCCGATCTGCTGCTGATCGCCTCCGGTTCGGAGGTGCCGCTCGCGATCGACGCGGCCGCCGCGCTGAAGGAGCAGGGCATCAAGGCGAACGTCGTCAGCATGATCTCCTGGGAACTGTTCGAAGAGCAGGATCGGGAGTACCGGGACTCCGTCATTCCGCCGCATATCCGCAAACGGGTGTGCATCGAGATGGGAAGTCCGCTCGGATGGGAGCGGTACGCGGGTTCCGACGGACTGATCATTGCGCTCGATCATTTCGGAGCGTCCGCGCCCGGCAATGTCCTGATGGAGAAATACGGGTTCACGAAGGATCAGGTCGTGAACCGGATCAGGGAATGGTATATCGGATAATCTTCCGGCCCGCAGATTCAGGTCTGCGGGCTTTCGCATGTTGACCAAGCGGCAGCCGGAACGAGCCGGCGGCATGCGGCAACATGCAGGCCCGGTGCATCCGCACCGGGCCGTTCCGCATTATGGGTTCCGCATTATTTGCTTCGCAGCGGCTTCAGCGCGGCGCTCCAGGCGATCAGCTGGTCCAGCATTTCGTTCACGGTGGTCTGGTGATGTTCGGCCGGCTTGAAGACGGTCATGCTTTCGAAGTCGGTGAACAGGGACAGCGTCGGATGCGTCCGGACGTCCGCGACAGTCCGATGAGAAGGAAGATGAACGCGAAGCTTCCGAATATATTATGTTGTTTGACCATGGAGGAAACGGGACGGAACTGTCGAAAGTTTCGGATATCATCAATACGATTCGGAACAGGCCAATATCGATTCACAGGGTGTATTTGCCGAAAGAGTATATAGCCAGTATTTTCGGAGGGTGAAACGGATGTTCGAAGCGGCCGGCAGTGTGCTGAGCGTTTTTTCCGTTGTCGGAAAGGTGAACGGGCGAAAGAAGATTCAGAAGATGGTCCATTTGTTGAAGGTNGCCGGTTTCCGGATGCCCTTCAAATATGAATATCATCACTACGGTCCTTACTCCGCTGAACTGCAGATGGAGCTGAGTGATCTGGAGCGGGAGGGCTATCTTCGCGAGTGGATCGAAGATGAAACCTATATTTACGAAATGACGGACAAAGGACGGGAATTCAAGGAGCAGCTTGACCGATTGGGGGCAACGGTCAAGGTTGACCGGGAACTGGTGGAGTCCATGGCGCGGAAGGGCTCTCCATTTCTCGAGATGGTCAGCACCTACGCTTATCTGATTGATGCCGGCTATAAACCTGAAGATGCAAGGGACAAGACGCTCGAGTTGAAGGACCACCTGAAAGGCTACTTGAATGATGCGATTTCGTTCTACAACGAGAAGATCGCTCCCCGCTCCATGTGACTTCGAAAATCATGCGGAACAGCCCGACTGCTAATGGTCGGGCTGATTTCATGCCGAGCGACGGGGATATGGTCGGAATGCCGCGCGCGTTGACGCATTTTCCGCCGGCCGTTATGATAGGTAAAAATCTTCCTTAAATTTAACTCGAAATGGGGAACGCGCATGTCATCCTGGGTGAAAATGGCGCTGTTCGTCCTGATCACCGCGATGCTGACCCGATTTCTTCCGTTCTCGGCCTTCTTCCGCAACGTCTACACGCTGGTGCACGAAATGGCCCACGCGGTGATGACCCTGATTCTGTCCGGTAGCGTCCTGTACATCGAACTGTATGCCGATCAGAGCGGTGTCACGCATTCCATGATCCAGCCCGGCTGGCGGTCGATCCTGATCTCCCTCGCCGGCTACACCGGCGCGGCGATGTTCGCCTGGCTGCTGTTCCGCCTGCAGGCGATCGGGCGCGAGAAGACGGGGCTTCTCATCGTTGCCGCGATGGCCGCCCTCGGGCTGCTCCTGTTCGTGCGCAACGGGTACGGCCTCATCTGGTGCGCGGGATTCGCGGGCATCACGCTGCTGATCTGCCTGCTGGCGCCGGGATGGCTGCGCATGTTCTACTCATCGCTCGTCGCGTTCATCTGCCTGGTGGAATCGGTCATCAGCTCCATGACGATCCTCGCGCTTTCGATCCTGACGCCGGCGGAGGCCGGCGACGCGGCCAACCTGAGCCGGGAGACGTTCATCCCCGCGGCGGTGTGGGGAGCGTTCTTCGCCCTGTTCGCCCTCTGGTGCGCGAAGAACGCCGTCGCCATCCTGTTCCGCTCGATCTGGAAGCGCGCCGAGGAACGCCGCCGGTCGCAGAATCTGCCGCTGTAGCGTCCGGAATGCTTGTCGTTGCGGCGCCGGATCAGGAGCGCTCTGTCCGGCCTGCCGCAATCCGCCTTACAATGACTGCCGTGTCGCGGCCGGCGCCGCCGCCGCCGTAGACCGTGCGGCCGATTGCGGCCGGTCATTCCGGATGGTTGCCCGTGGCCTCGCCCGCCAGGTAGGGGGTTGTGACATTCGCGTAGGTCAGGTGCATCGCCATCCCCCACGCGGCGTGTTCGAGCACGTGGCAATGGTCCATCCAGACGCCCGGATTGTCGGCGCGGAACGCCAGCTCCCAGATTTCGCCCGGCTCCACGAGCACCGTGTCGAGCATCAGCGGACTGCCCCTGTACGGCTTGCCGTTGCGGCTCAGGACGAAGACGTGATGCCCGTGCAGATGCATGGGATGATAGACCAGCGAACGGTTGACGATGCGAACCTTGACCAGATCCCCTTCCTCCACCGCGTATGTCGGCGTATGCGGGAACACCTCCCCGTTGATGGCCCACAGCGCGTTCGACCGCCCGTTGTAATGGCCGAAATAGATCTGGTCCAGCACCATCAGGAATTCCCGGTCGAATTCGATATTCTCGCCGAAGGGTGCGGGGGCGGGAGCCGGAGCGCCGTATTCCAGCGGATCCAGCATCGCGGCGACGGGTCCGATGTCGGCGGTTCCCGTCCCGTCCCGGCTGAACATGACCGCCGCGCTCACCCCGCCTTCCTCCCCGTGCAGCGCCAGCGCCACCGGATGGTCCGGCATCGTGAACGTCACGTCGTACCGTCCGCCGCCGCCGATCTTCAGCCCGATGCCCTCCGTTTCTTCCGGCCCGCGGATGTCCCAGCCGTCGATCGCGGCCACGCGGAAGGACGCGCCGTGGAGCGAGAAGGTTTTCGTCAGGCTGGCGCTGTTCACGAGTCTCAGGCGCACTTCCGTTCCGGGCCGGATGATCCGGCGATCGCCGGGCTCGGCGAGATGCAGCGCCGTCCGCGGTCCGTCCGGCGTCTCCCAATCGTGGGAGAAGACCGTGAGATCCGCGCCGGCCCGATCCGGTTCGTCCCGCGGCAGGATGACGAAGGCGCCGAACAGCCCCTTGACCACCTGAATCGACGCCGTCTGATGGGAATGATACCAATGGCTTCCCGTCTCATGCACGACGAAGCGGTACGTGTGCGACTCTCCGGGCATGACGGCGTTCTGGGTCACGCCCGGCACCCCGTCCTCCGCGTTCGGCACGTCGACGCCGTGCCAATGCACCGTAACCCCCGCGTCGATATCCTTGTTGATCAGCTCCACCTCGACCAGATCGCCTTCGCGGACCACGAGTTCGGGACCCGGAACCCGGCCGTTGAACGTCCACGCCTCGACCGTGTGTCCCGTGGGGAGCTCGATCCGCTTCTTCTGCGCGACGAGCGTGAACCGCCTGTCGGGTTCGCCGGTCCGGGGACCGGTCAGTTCCGTGACGCTGACCACGGCGCTTCCGTCGGCCGCCGCGGCGGCATGATGGCCGTGGTGACCGTGGATTTCACGGTCGCCCGGCATGTCCGCCGGCGGAAACACCGCGCCTCCGCCGTACTCGAACGTCTCCGGGTGGATCATCGGCATCGACGCGGGAAACTTGCTGCGGTCAAGCGACCACAGATGCCAGGCCGCAAGCAGGACGGCGGCCGACAGCGTCCACCCGGCCGTCCTGAGCGCGAACGTCCGGATTCCCTGCCCGCGCAGCCGGATGATTCCGGCGCGCCGCCGGTGATACAGGCGGAGCAGGATGGCGGCCGCCGCCAGCGCGGCCAGATACGCTACCGATTCCCGCGCGTCCGGAACGGACGGGATGTCAAGCAGCAGCAGGTACAGCACCAGCAGGGCGCCGACGGTCATCGTGTGGATGGAGGCGGCGGCGTGCGCCGCGGATTCGGGGGTCAGTTCCGCGGTCCCCCTCAGGCGCGGCAGCGCGGTTCGAACCACGAGCATCGCCGGCAGCGCGAGCAGCGGCAGCATGACGGCGATTCGGTCCATGACGAACTCCCATCCCAGCGAGTACCAGGTCGCCGCCACGGCGGCGCACCACAGGAGAACCAGGACGACGCCCGCCCGGCATCCGAACCGCGCGGCCCGCCTCCATCGCCGGAACGCGGCGTATTTCAGGCCGTTCGCCGCCAGTCCGGTGAGGCCCCAGACGATCGCGAGCAGGAACGTCAGCATGAATTCCAGACCGTACAAGAGCAGAAAGCGTTCGGTCATTCCGTCAGAACCTCCACTCTATCCGTTCGCCCGCGGCCCGCAGGCGGCAGGCGGGTTCAGGCGCGCCGCATGTAGACGCGCACCGTAAGCGGCGCGAAGACCGCCACGATGGCGGCGGCTCCCGCCAGGGAAATGGCAAGCTCGCGGCTGAATGTTCCGGCGTTGGCCAGATCCCGGACGGCCGAGACGAGATGCGAGACCGGGTTCAGCTTCACGAACCATTGGAGCCATTTCGGCAACGTCTCCACCGGCACGAAGGCGTTGGACAGGATCGTGAGCGGCAGCAGCACGAGCATGGACACGCCCTGCACGCCGGAGGCCGTGCGCGCCGAGACGCCGAAGAACGCGAATATCCAGCTCACGGACCACGCGCAGACGATGACGAGCGCCGCCGCGACGGCGACGTACCCGAGACCGCCGGCGGGCCGGTAGCCGATCAGGTACCCGACGGTGAAGGTGAGCACGGAAGCGATGGCGTACCGGATCGAGTCGGCCATGAGCGCGCCGGCGAGCGGCGCGATGCGCGCGATCGGCAGCGACCGGAACCGGTCGAAGACGCCTTTCTCCATGTCTTCCCGCAACTGGACGCCGGTGACGATGGAAGTGGTGATGACCGTCTGCACGAGGATGCCGGGAATGATGATCGGCAGGTAGCCCCGGACATCGCCGGCGATCGCGCCGCCGAAGAGGTAGGCGAACATCAGGGTGAACAGGATCGGCTGCAGCGTCACGTCGAACCACAGCTCGGGCGTATGCTTGACCTTCAGCAGCGCCCGATAGGCCATCGTGAGCGAGTTGCGCACCGCTTGTCCGAATCCGGCGGCGCCGCCCGGATACGGTCCGTCCATTCGATTCGCGGATCCGTTCATCATACGACAACCTCCCTCTCCGGATCATGATCCTGCGCGAATCCGGGCGAACCTGTCCCGCGCTCCTCCCGGTTCCCGACAGCCGTCCGGCCGGTGATCGCCAGGAACACCTCGTCGAGGGTGGGCTTTCGCACGCTGATCTCCGCAAGCCCGATTCCCCGCTCCCGCAGGGCGATCAGCAGATCGGCCAGCCGGTCGGCGTCCGCCGCCGGAGCGGTGATCCTGCCCGATTCCGGCATCGCGGCGGTCCGGACCCGCAGCGTCTCTTCCACGACGCGGCGGGCTTCCGCAAGATCCTTCGCATGCCGGACCGCAAGTTCGAGCGACGAGGCGCCGACCGACGCCTTCAGCTCGTCCGCCGTGCCTTCGGCGACCACCCGGCCGCGGTCGATGACCGCGATCCGATCGGCCAATTGATCGGCTTCTTCGAGATACTGGGTGGTCAGCAGCACGGTGGATCCCGACCGGACGAGTTCCCGGATCATCTCCCACAGTTGCGCGCGCGTCCGCGGGTCCAGGCCGGTGGTCGGCTCGTCGAGGAAGAGCAGCGGCGGCGTGACGATGAGGCTCGCGGCCAGGTCGAGCCGCCGGCGCATGCCGCCGGAGAACGTCTTGAGCTGCCGGTCCGCGGCATCGGCGAGCCCGAACCGTTCCAGCAGCTCCGACGTCCGGCGGCGCGCTTCCCCGCGGCCGAGTCCGAGCAGCCGGGAGAAGACGATCAGGTTCTCCCGGGCGGTCAGCGTCTCGTCGACCGACGCGTATTGGCCGGTCACGCCGATCAGCCGGCGCACCCGGTGCGCGTCCCGCACCGCGTCGTAACCGAAGATCCGCGCCTCGCCTCCGTCCGGCCGAAGCAGCGTGGCCAGCATCTTGAGCGTCGTCGTCTTGCCGGCCCCGTTCGGTCCGAGCACGCCGAAGATCGTGCCGGTCCGCACGGTCAGATCCGCGCCGTCCACCGCGCGGCGATCGCCGAACGCTTTCACGAGCCCGCGGGCTTCGACGGCCAGCTCGGCGTTCGGCACATGTAACGGAAATGAACGCCGCATGGCGATTCCCCCCTTCTCCGCAAGTCTTACGGAGAGGATACAGATGAAATGTAAACTGAATGTAAACGAATCGGATTGACAAAACGGGAGCGCCATTGGACCATTAAGGCAGTATCGCGCATCCGTCGTTCATGTTCCGTTTACATTGGCGGCGTATCTTTTCAGCAGATGGCGCAGACGGAAAAGGGGTGGCGATGGTGGTCAACGTGCTGGTGGTGGACGACGATCCGCACATCCGCGAACTCGTCCGGCATTTTTTGCGCCAGGAGGGGTATGCGGTCCATGAGGCGGCCGACGGCGAGGAAGCGCTGGCGATCTTGCAATCGGTGAAGGCGGATCTCGTCATTGTCGACATCATGATGCCGAACATGGACGGCTGGGAGCTGTGCCGCGTGCTGCGGGAGCACGGCGACATGCCGCTGCTCATGCTGACGGCCAGGGGCGAGACGGCGGATAAGCTTGAAGGATTCCGGCTCGGCGTGGACGACTACCTCGTCAAGCCGTTCGATCCGCTGGAGCTGACGGCCCGGGTGAAAGCCGTGCTGAGGCGGTACCGGATCGCCGCGTCCCGGACGGTGCGGATCGGCGAGGTGACGCTGGACGCCAAGACCTATGAGGTCGTCGCTCAGGGCAGGAGCTTCTCCATTCCGCGCAAGGAATTCGAACTGCTGTTCAAGCTGGCCAGCTATCCGGGCAAAACGATCACGCGGGAGCAGCTCATCGAGGACATATGGGGCTACGATTACGAGGGGAACGAGCGGACGGTCGACGTGCACGTGGGCCGGCTGCGCGAGCGTTTTCCGGAGGACCGGTACGGGTTCCGGATCGCCACGGTGCGCGGGCTCGGCTACCGGCTGGAGGTGCTCCCGTGAAAACCGCCCGGAAAGCGTTCCGCATCCTGTCGTTTGCCTTCCTCTCCCTGTTGTCGCTGAACATCTGCTGGGCCGCCGCCTATCTGCTGGTGCGGACGCCGTTCGGCCGGTTCGGCGGATGGCCGGAAGAACTCGTCCGGCAGCTTGCGGTCTCGACGGCGGGCATCGTCCTGTTCGGCATCATCATTGCGGTTGTGTCCCGTTTTGCCTACCCCGGGCACCTGGCCAGGTTCCGTGCCGTGATCGACGCGATGGGCCGGCTGGCCCGGGGAGAATTCGACGTCCAGTTGAAACCGCAGGCCGGGGAGGACGGCCAGTTCGGCGAACTGGTCCGGTCGTTCAACGACATGGCGGCGCGTCTGGGCGCGCTGGAGAAGATGCGGCAGGAATTCATTTCGAACGTGTCGCACGAAATCCAGTCCCCGCTCACCTCGATCGCCGGCTTCGCGCGCGCCCTGCGCGACCCTGGTCTGAGCGGGGAGGAGCGCGCCCGGTATCTCGACATCATCGAGACCGAGAGCAGGCGGCTGTCCAGGCTGAGCGACAACCTGCTCAAGCTCGCCTCCCTTGATTCGGACCAGCATCCGTTCGAGCCGAGGCGGTACCGGCTGGACAGGCAGCTGCGGGAAGCC
>Ga0065723_100152_pt1 | contig 28368 bp, 23 predicted proteins | sample TheenrcuSG05Z960_FD_59110 | JGI IMG/M metagenome (GOLD analysis project Ga0065723, IMG submission 59110) | Thermophilic enrichment culture from UC Davis - Sample SG0.5Z960 | ecosystem: Engineered > Solid waste > Grass > Composting > Bioreactor | place: USA: University of California, Davis
GTTGCCGCCGGCTCTGCCGGCGGCGCCTCGGCACGCCGCGCCGCCGCCACGGGTTGCGGCCCCGCAGCGCCGTTCTGGGCCTGCGGTGCGGCCCCATCGCCGGATGCCCGCTGCTTCAGCACCACCGGCAGCTCCTCCGGCCGCGGCAGATCGTGCAACGAGTTGAACCCGAAATGCTCGAGGAACTTCTTCGTGGTCCCGTAGAGCAGCGGCCGACCCAGCCCCTCGCCCCGGCCCACCACGTCAATGAGCTGCCGCTCCTGGAGGGTCCGCAACACGCCCGCCGAACCGATCCCGCGGATCTCCTCGATCTCCGCCCGGCCGATCGGCTGACGGTACGCAATGATCGCGAGCACCTCGAGCGCCGCGCCCGACAACCGGCCGCTCTGGGGCACGGTGTGGAACCGCTCCAGGACGCTCGCGTACTCGGGGCGGGTCAGGAGCTGGTAGCCGCCGGCGATCTCGTAGATCTGGAACGCGCGGCCCGTGGCGTCGTACTCCGCCCGGAGCGCCCGGATCGCCTCCTCGACCGCATCCTCGTCCAGGTCCTCGTGCGCGCGGCACAGGTCGGCGGCCGTCAGCGGCGCATCGGACGCGAAGAGCAGCGCCTCGATGATCTCAGTCGCCCGCATCCAGCTTCTTCCCGTTCCTCCGGTAGAACCACAACGGCGCGAAGACCTCGCGCTGGCGCATGGCGAGCACGTGCTGCTTGGCCAGCTCGAGCCCGGCCAGCAACGTCACCACGGCATGGAGCCGGTCGCCGAACGGCGCGACGAGGCGCCGGAACTCGACGCGCGCCATGCGGCTGAGCGTGTCGAGGATCAGTTTGATCTTCTCCTGGAGCGGCACGGCCCGCTGCGTGACACGATGCTCCGCAGGGGGGCGCTGCCGCGTGCCCAGGGCGAGCGCCGCCGCCCAGACCTCGTCCCACGTCACCTCCAGCTCGACGGGCTGCTCGTTGCGCGGGATCGGCGGGACGTAGCCGCGCGGGTAGAGCCGCGCCCGCTCGGCCTCGGCCTCCTCGAGCCGCCGCGCCGCCTCGCGGAAATGCTCGTACTCGAGCAGTCGGCGCACCAGGTCGGCACGCGGATCGATCAGCTCGCCATCCTCGTCCACGCGCCGAGGCAACAGCATCTGCGCCTTGATCCGGATCAGCGTCGCGGCCATCTCGAGGAACTCGCCCGCACGGTCGAGCCCGAGCCGCTCGATCCCCTCGATCGCCTTGAGGAACTGCTCGGTGATGCGGGCGATCGGGATGTCGAAGATGTCGATGTCCTGTTCCCGGATCAGGTGGAGCAACAGGTCGAGCGGACCCTGGAACCGCTCGAGCTCCACGATGAAGCCGGCGTCGGCGACCTGCGTGTCCGTCATCATGTCGAGAGCCGCACCAGCGCGGCCGCCAGGCCGTCCAGCATCGAGACCGGCCAGAGCAGGAAGTCGATCACCTCGGGTGCGAGGAAGAGAAGCAGCAACAGCACCACCATGCCGTAGCGTCCGACCCCACGGTAGACGAGCGCCAGTCGCGTCGGCAACAGGTGGTACAGGACGTGTGAACCATCCAGCGGCGGTATCGGGATCAGGTTGAAGAAGGCCAGGAGCAAGTTCAACCAGATGCCGACCCGCGCCATCGTCCGCAGCAGGCTGAACACCTCCTCACCGGCCGGCGCCGCGCGGCCGAGGTGGACAAGCACGATGATCAGCCCGGTGAACGCCGCGGCCAGCAGCAGGTTCGCCGTGATGCCCGCCAGAGAGACCAAGATGTCCCCGCGGCGGTAGTTCCGGTAGTTGCGCGGGTCCACCGGAACCGGGCGGGCCCACCCGAACAGGACGTTGCCCGGCGCGAGCCACAGGACGAGCGGCACGAGGATGCTGCCGACGGGGTCGATGTGGGCGGCGGGGTTCATGGTCAGCCGCCCGGCCTCCAGCGCCGTCCGATCACCCTGCCGCAGCGCCATCCACCCGTGGGCGTATTCGTGGATGACCACGGAGAGCAACAGGACGGGGAGCACGAGCAACACTTCCATGGCCGGGTAAGCTAACGCGCGGTGCNGNCCGGGCGCCACCCCTCCACCCCGCCGTGGTCGGGGAGGTCCACGGACCGCTCCGGCCCGCGCCCGGCCGCGCCGAGTTGACAGGCAGGACAACCGTCTTTAGTTTTTCAGGTTGCGTTTTTTCGTCAACTGCCAGGGAAATCGGGGGAGGGCGGCTTGCCCAACAACAAGAGCGCGATCAAGCGGATGATCCAGGCGCGCAAGCGGGCAGCGCGGAACCGCGCCCAGCGCTCGCGCCTCAAGACGGCGATCAAGAAGGTGCTCAACGCCCAGGACGGGGCGCAGGCCACCCAGCTGTTCCGCGAGACCGAGGCGCTGCTGGACCGGTTGGCGTCGCGGCGCATCATCCATCCGAACAAGGCGGCTCGGCAGAAGGCGCGGCTCGCGCGGCGCGTCCTGGCGCTGGGCGGCACCCCCTGAGCGCTCGCGGAGGCCGCCGGCCCGCAGCGCTCGCCGGTGCAGTGGGAAGCGACCGGGGCCCGTCGACTGGAACGTTCGACGGGCCCCGGTCGCTTCCACCTCCCGCTTCCCCCGGGATTCAATCCGCGAACAGGTCCAGCGCCTCCATCACCGCGGCTCCGTCCCCCTCCTCGGCCGCCGTGGCTGCCTGCGCGCCGGAAGGCGGACGATGACGGAAGAATTCCCGAGCGAAGTTGCCGTCGTACTCCGACCACCCTCGCTCCACATCGGCGAGGAGCCGGGTGACCTGGTGCAGCTTGGCATCGAGGTCGTCCACGGCGTGGAGGATCAGCCCCTCGAGGATCTTGGGCCGCCGAGGACTCTGCCACTCGTAGCGACCGTGATGACTGGCGATGAGGTGCAGCAGCAGCAGCCGGCGTTCGGCCGGCAGCTCGGGAACGGCCGCCGCTTCCGCTTCCACCATCTGGAGGCCGAGCAGGATGTGGCCGAGGAGCCGCCCCTCATCGCTGTACGGGAAGCCGGTGTCCGTGACGAGCTCCCTCACCTTGCCGATGTCGTGGAGCAGCGCCCCCGCAACGAGCAGATCGCGGTCCACCTCTCCGCCGTAATGGCGCGCCAGCAGGTCGCAGGCGGTCGCCACCGAGAGCGTGTGCTCGAGCAGCCCTCCCAGGTACGCGTGGTGGTTCCGCTTGGCGGCGGGCGCACGGCGGAACGCGCGGCCGGTCTCGCTGTCCCGGTCGAGCATCCGACGCAGGAGAGCCCGGAGGCCGCGGTCACGGACCGACGCGATCAGGGCCTCCAGCTCCCGCTCCATGACGTCTGCCGCGCGCGGTGAACGCGGAAGGAACAGGTCGAGCTCGTCGGGCGAGACCGTGATCGGCGTCAGCTCTTCCAGGTGGAGCTGCACCTCGCCGTTGAAGACCTCGAGACGGCCCCGCACGCCGACGAAGGAGCCGACGGGCACGAGGTCGTGGATCCGGTCGGCGTCGTCCCAGACCCGGCCCTCGAGCGCGCCGCTCCGGTCGCACAGCTTGAGCCGCAGGTACGGCTTGTCCTGCCGGGTCCGTCGGAGCTGGCGGGACTCGACGTAATAGCAGCCCGCCACACGAGTCCCTTCCCTCAGCTCGTGGACGGCCGGCCACGGGAACGGATCACTGCCGAGCCACTCGCGGATCGTGGCGGGCCGCGCAGCGGGGGCCCGGCCCTCCGCAGCCGTGCCGGCCCGAATCTCGACGCCTCCCGCTGGACGGCTCATCGCGGCCCCACTTCCCGGTCCCACACGACCCGTCCTCCCACGATGGTGAGCGCCGCCTGCCCCACCAGCTTCCAGCCGGCGAAGGGCGTATTGCGGCTCTTGGAGAGGAACTTGTCAGGGTCGACGATCCATTCGGCGTCCAGGTCGATGACCGTGACGTCCGCGGGCGAGCCGACCGCCAGGGTGCCGCCGGGCAGCCGGAACGCACGGGCGGGTCCACAGCTCATGCGGTCCACGAGCTGGCTGAGGGTCAGCACGCCCTTCCGGACCAGCTCGGTCAGGGCGATCCCCAGGGCGGTCTCGAGGCCGACCATCCCGAACGGCGCGTCGTCGAACGCCTGTTCTTTCTCGTCGTAATGGTGCGGCGCATGGTCCGTGGCGAGGACGTCCAGCGTGCCGTCGGCCAGGCCCTCGCGCAGCGCCGCCACGTCCTCCGCGGTCCGCAGCGGCGGGTTGACCTTGGCCTCCGTGCGGTAGCCGTCCACGGCCTCATCCGTCAACGTGAGGTGGTGCGGCGTCACCTCCGCGGTGACCGGGACGCCTCGCTCCTTCGCCGCACGGATCATCTCGACGCCGCGCCGGGTGGAGACGTGCTGGATGTGCAGCCGCCCGCCGGTGAGCTCGGCGAGCAGCAGGTCGCGCGCGATCATCACGTCTTCCGCGGCGTTCGGAATGCCCTGCAGGCCGAGCCGGGTGCTGACCAGCCCCTCGTTCATGGATCCACCGCGCGAGAGCGAGAGCTCCTCGCAGTGGTTCGCGACCGGGATGCCGAACGTCTGCGCGTATTCCAACGCCAGGCGCATCAGCCCGGCGTCCGACACGGGTCGGCCATCATCGGAAATGGCCACGGCGCCCGCGTCCACCATCTCTCCGATGGCGGCGAGCCGCTCGCCGCGCTGCCCGACCGAGACCGCAGCGACGGGGTAGACCCGCGCGTACCCGGCGCGCATCCCCTGCGCCCGGACGAAGCCGACCGCCGCCGGGTCGTCCACCGGCGGGTCCGTGTTGGGCATGGCGCACACCGCGGTGAAGCCGCCGGCCGCGGCAGCCCGTGCGCCGCTCTCGATCGTCTCCTTGCGCTCGCCGCCCGGCTCGCGCAGGTGCACGTGGAGGTCGATGAGACCGGGGCACACCACCAGCCCGCTCACGTTGCGGACCTCGGCGTGCTCCGGCGCCTCGAGGCCGCGCCCGAGGCGAGCCACCGTGCCGTCCACGAGCAGCACGTCCAGGACGTCGTCGATCCCCTGCGACGGGTCCACGACCCGTCCACCACGGAGCAACAGCGGCCGCGGCGTCATGCCCCCCTGCCTCCGCGAGAGCTCACGGACCCGCCCACGCGTTCGAGCGCGTGGACGCGCTCGCCACCATCACGACCCACGTCGGACCTCCCTTCCCTCCTCACACCGCCTCCGGCGCGCTCTTCGCCGCCTCCGCGCGCTCCGGCGCGCCGCCCGCCAGCAGGTAGAGCACGGCCATCCGCACCGCGATGCCGTTCGTGACCTGGTCCAGGATCACCGAGTGCGGGCCGTCGGCCACGTCGCTGTCGATCTCGACGCCCCGGTTCATCGGCCCGGGGTGCAGGATCAGCAACGGACGCGGCGCACGCAGCAGACGGGCACGCGTCACGCCGAAGAAGCGGTTGTACTCCCGCAGCGATGGCACGTAGCCCGCCTGCATCCGCTCGAGCTGGAGCCGCAGGACGTTGAGCACGTCCGCCCACTCGATCGCTTCCTCGATGCGCGAAAACTGCTGCACGCCCAGCTCCGTCACGTAGGGCGGCATCAGGGTCCGCGGCCCGCACACGGCCACTTCCGCGCCCATCTTGGTGAGCCCCCAGATGTTCGACCGAGCCACCCGGGAGTGCAGGATATCCCCGACGATACAGACGCGCACCCCTTCGAGCCGGCCCAGGTGGTCGCGGATCGTGAGCATGTCGAGCAGCGCCTGCGTGGGGTGCTCGTGGCGGCCGTCACCGGCGTTGATCACGTTCGACTCGATGCGGTCGGCGAGGAAGCGCGCAGCGCCGGAGGAGCCGTGACGGATCACGACCATGTCGATCTTCATCGCCTCGAGGTTGCGGGCCGTGTCCACCAGCGTCTCACCCTTGGCCACGCTGGACCCCACCGCGGAGATGTTGACCGTGTCCGCCGACAGGCGCTTCTCCGCGAACTCGAACGAGATCCGCGTCCGCGTCGACGGCTCGAAGAACAGGTTGACGATGGTCTTGCCGCGCAGGACGGGCACTTTCTTGATGGCCCGCTCGCTGATCTCCTTGAACGGCTCGGCCGTGTCCAGGATCGCGCGGATCTGCGCCGCGCTGAGCGGTTCGAGCCCGACGAGATCTTTGCCCAGAGCGGTGTCGACCTGCATCACTCCACCTCTCGCGCTGGCGAGACGAGCTCGACGGCGAGCCGCCCGTCCAGCTCCGGCACCAGCACGTCCACCCGCTGGCCGGCCGTCGTCTCCACGGTGAGGCCCACGATGTCCGGCTGGATGGGCAGTTCCCGGCCACCCCGATCGACCAGGACGCAAAGGTAGATCCGCGCAGGCCGGCCGAAGTCCGCCAGCTCGTCGAGGGCGGCGCGCGCCGTTCGGCCGGTGTAGCAGACGTCGTCCACGATCACGACGACGCGGCCGTCGATCCCGCCCGACGGGAGGCGAGTCTCCCCCACCACGGGGCGCGGCCCGATCGCCATGAGGTCGTCACGGTACAAGGTGATGTCCAGTGTCCCGGAGGCGGGCCGCACGCCCTCGGCGCGCTCGATCTCCGCGGCCAGGCGCTCGGTGAGCTGGACGCCCCGGCGCTGGATGCCGAGCAGCACGAGGGACTCGATGGATCCCGCGCGCTCGACGATCTCGCGCGCCATGCGCGCGAGCGTGCGCTCCACTGCGCGCTCGTCCAGGAGCAGCCTTCGGTTCTGGTCCGTCATCCGTCCGCGGTGCCCGCCTCGGGGTGTTGGCACTGGAGAGGCCGCGTGCCAAGCTAAGCGGAGTCCGCGAAGGCTGTCAACGGCAATTTCGGGACGACGGGATAGCGAGCCGGGCCCGGCTTTACGGGGGTGGGTTCCGCCGCTATCTTCCGGCCCGATTCTCCTGAGAAATCCACGGGATGCCGCCGAATGAACGTTCCCATCGAACCGGGTTGGCTCAGCCTGCTGCCGCCGCTGGCCGCGATCGCCCTCGCACTCGTTTTCCGTGAGGTCGTGATCTCGCTGTTCGCCGGCATCTGGCTCGGGGCGCTGTTCCTCGCCGGATACAATCCGATCACGGCCACGCTCATGAGCGTGGACCGGTTCGCCCTCGAAGCGCTGGCGGACCGCGACCACGCATCGATCATCATGTTCAGCTTGATGCTGGGTGGGATGGTCGGCGTGATGACGCGGAGCGGCGGAACGCGGGGGATCGTCGAAGCGATGCGGCAGCTCGCGACCACGCGGCGCCGAGGTCAGTTCTTCACCTGGCTGGCGGGCATGCTGATCTTCTTCGACGACTACGCCAATACCCTGATCGTGGGCAACACGATGCGCCCGGTCACGGACCGACTGGGCGTGTCACGCGAGAAGCTGGCCTACATCGTCGACTCGACGGCGGCGCCGGTGGCGGCGATCGCGCTGATCTCGACGTGGGTGGGCTACGAGATCTCGTTGATCGGGGACGCGTTGCGGAGCTCAGCCTCGCAGGTCGCGGATCCGGCTGTCCAGGCCCAACTCCTGGCCGCCGCGGAGAATCCGTTCAACGTCTTCTTGCATTCCATCCCCTACCTGTTCTACCCGATCCTCACGCTCGTCTTCGTATTGCTCACCGCTCTCATGCGCCGGGACTTCGGCCCGATGCTCGCCGCAGAGCGGCGGGCCGCGACGGGCGGTGGGCTCCACCGGCCGGGAGCCATGCTGGCGACCGACACGAGGGGCGGGCTGGAGGAGGCGCCGGACGGGACCCCGCACCGCTGGTACAACGCAGCGATCCCGGTGGCGGTCGTCATCCTGGTCGCTTTGGGCGGGATCTTCGCCACGGGCCGCGAGAGCCTCGGGCCCGGCGACCACTCGTTGCGTGACATCGTCGGAGCGGCCGATCCGTTCAAGTCGTTGCTCTGGGCGTCGCTCCTGGGGTCGGGCGTCGCGATCGCCCTGGCGGTCGCCCAGCGGCTGCTGTCGATGCGGGAGGCGCTGGAAGCGTGGCTCACGGGCTTGCGCGCCATGGTGCTCGCCATGGTGATTCTCGTGCTGGCGTGGAGCCTCGGCGGCGTGACCGAAGCCCTTGGTACAGGCCCCTACATCTCCGGCGTCCTTGGCGACACGCTGCCGCTGGCCTCGCTGCCGGTGCTGGTCTTCCTGGTCGCCGCCGGCATCTCCTTCGCGACGGGCACGTCGTGGGGCACGATGGCGATCCTGTTCCCCGTGGTCGTGCCGCTCGCGGTCAGTATGGGCGCTGGCGCCGGTTTCGAGGCCGGGCATTACACGATCCTCCTGGGGGTGGTCAGCTCCGTCATGGCCGGCTCCATCTTCGGCGACCACTGCTCGCCGATCTCGGACACGACGGTGATGAGCTCGATGGCCTCGGCGTGCGATCACGTGGACCACGTGCGCACGCAGCTCCCGTACGCGCTGCTCGTCGCGGGTGTGGCGATGGCCGTCGGAGACATTCCCACCGCTCTCGGCCTGCACCCGGGCATCTCGCTGGTGCTCGGCGTGGCGATCCTGGCCATCGTGCTCCGCGTGGCCGGCCGCCGCTACGAGCCCGAGGAGGAAGAGGCGAAGGTCGTGACCGGCGTGGTCGCCCGGATGTGAGTTGAGTCCGGGAGGGCGCGGCGGCCGCCCGGTGCATCCCGTGTCACGGCAGAGGGACGTCCGCGCTGTTCAGCAACCGGACGGCGGCCGGCGCTGCGATGCGGGCCAGGGCGGCGGCGGAGTGTGACGGCCCGGCGGCTGGACGAACCGGAAGGCGCGGGGGGCGGCGCCGGGCGGGCCATCCACACAGATCAGCGTGCCGAAGTACCGGGCACGGAGTGGTGCGGCGCCGGCAGCGTCGTCGTCATGGAGCAGGAGCTCGGTGTCCTGGATGCGGTAGCGCCCTTCGCGACGCTCGTACCGGTCCCGCGCCCGGTCGACGCGCACATGCACGAACCGCCCCTCCAGGGGACTCGTCTGGGGCAACAGCTGGAGCATCTCCAGCGTAGCATCGTCGTCTGGCGCGCGCTTGAACGAGTACACGGCTGCGCGCCACGAATCCGGGAGGCCGTAGCCGTCGGCCCGTGCTGCCTGTCCGGCGAGCTCGGCGCGAGGCAGCGTCGCTCCGGCCGCCGCAAACAGGAGGACCCGCCACCACACTCGACCCATTGCGCCCCACCGTTTCCGCTGCGTGCCTCCTCCGTCCTCCGCCTGCGTGCGGAATGCAAAGCGCGTGCTGGCGGGGACGGGCGGCGTAACCGTCCTGCGGCTGCGAGGCCTTGCCGGTGTACGCTTGCGGCGGGCCGCGACGGGCCGCTCAGAAGCCCCAGCTCCCCCGGGTGATCAGTTCGATGCTGTTGCCGTCGGGATCACGGAAGTAGATGGACGCGCCGCCCCGCGCCCATTGCGTCTCCGCTTCGATGGCCACGCCGGCCTCGGCGAGGTGACGGCGCCAGGCCGCCAGGGCCGTTGTGTCCGGCACGTCCAGCGCCACGTGACCGGGCCCGGTCGCGCCGTGCGGCGGGACCTTGCCGCCGGGCCGGGACGTGGCGTCGGCGTTGAAGAGCAGCAGCAAGTCCCGGCCGACCCGGAAGAAGACGTGTCTGCCTTCGCTCCGGCCGATCATCGGGAAACCGAGTCGCCGCCAGAACCGCTCAGCCCTGTCCAGGTCGGATACGTACAGGGCTGCCTCGTGCACTCCGCCGATCGGCGGATGGAACTCGGCCATGGTCGCCTCCGCTTCACCCGCGCCGGGACCGGAAGAAGCCGCGCAGGAGCTCGGCGGCTTCCTCCGCGAGGACGCCCGTCGTCATGCGGATCCGGTGGTTCAGGCGCGGGTCCTGGACGATGCACCCCAGCGATCCGCACATCCCCGTCTTGGGGTCCGGTGTGGCGAAGACCAGGCGCCGAACCCGGGCCAGCACCAGCGCGCCCGCGCACATGGCGCACGGCTCCAGGGTCACGTAGACCGTCGCGTCGAGGAGGCGCCAGTCCGAGCGGCGCTGCGCGGCGCGCCGAATGGCGATCAGCTCCGCGTGGCCGGTCGGGTCGTGCCAGCCACGGGTGCGGTTCCGTCCCTCGGCCAGCAGCCGGCCGCCGGCCACCACCACCGCGCCGACGGGCACCTCGTCCTCGGCCTTCGCCGCGTACGCTTGCTCGAGGGCCCGCTGCATCCACAGCGCGTCCGTCGGCTCGGGTGGATCGAAGCGCGGAGTCCAGGAGATCGTGGTAATCGTCGGACCGTCAGTCGGTGGGCGGTTCCTCTTCCGACATCGCCGTCGGCGCCGTGGATGCCGGCACGGGGGCCCGTAACCGGCGGACCACACCGATCACCCGCCCGACGACCGTCAGATCGTCCCGCTGCCGGACCAGCATCGGTGCGTAGTCCGCGTTCACCGGCTCCAGCACCACCTCGCCCCCGCGCCGGTGGTACCGTTTGAGCGTCGCCTCGCCCCCCAGCCGCACCACGATGACGTCCCCGTTCTCGAGCTCTTCCTCGGCCACGGCCTCCGCCAGCAGCAAGTCGCCGCCCTGGCAGCCGTCGTAGGCGAGCTGCTCGCCCGTCACCGTGAGCAGGAACGCTCCCGTGGAACCCGCCAGCTTCCGGTCGAGTTCGAACGTGTCGACCATCGCGTCCCGAGGCAACGGCTCACCCGTCGCCGCGACGCGGGCGTAGCACGGCACGCTCACCGTACGGGGACTCATGTCCACCGTCAGCAGGCGCACCCCGCGCGAACGCGACGGGTCCCGCTCGATCCACCCCTTCTCCGCCAGCGACTGCAGGTACTCCGAAACCGTCTTCGTGCTCTTGATGTCGAACCGCCGGCCGATCTCACGAATGGATGGCTGGTACGTGTTCCGCTTCAGGTATTCGACCAGATAGTCGAGGATCCGGCGTTCCAGGCTCGTCAACGGTTCGGGCATCATCGCCTCCCGTGGGGCGGCCGTGGGCGGGGAGGTTGGAGCGGGGCGGCGCGCTACAAAGGCGGCGCGGACCGGCCTACCGTGACCCTGGCGGCCAGCCCGCGCCCGTGACGCGCGCCGATTCGCTGGAATCAGCGTGGCCCACGAGCGGCAATCTACGCTGGTCGCTCCGTTTTCGTCAACGAGGAATCCCGCCCGGACCGCCCGCGCCCCCGGCTCACGGCGCTCCGGCTGGCTCCGGCCCCGGAGGCGCGGCGGTCTCGGCGGCACGCTCCTCCAGTGCGCGGATGGCCGCATCCAGGCGCCGCAACGTGCGCTCACGGCCCATCACGGCCAGGACGTCGAAGATCCCGGGAGACACGGCGGTGCCGACCAGGGCCACGCGGAGCGGGTGGATCAGCTTGCCGGCGCCGATGCCCAGCTCATCGGCCAGCTCGCGAAGCACCGTCTCGAGCCGAGCGGCGTCCCACTCGTCCACGGCGCTGTAGCGGTCGCGCAACGCCATCAGCCGAACCCGTGTCTCGGCCGGCTCGGACCAATGCTTCTCCACTGCGGCCGGCTCGTACGCGATGGTCTCCTCGAAGTACGGCCGCGCCTGCTCGACGAAGGCCTGGAGATTCCGCGCCCGGACCTTGAGGAGGTCGATCAGCGACAGGTACCACTCGCGCCGGCTCTCGAGCTCCGACGCAGAAGCGAGGCCGGCTGCCACGAGACGCTCCGTCACCAGCGGCTCGAGCCGCTCGGCCGGCATACGGCTGAGGTGCTGACCGTTCAGCCACTCCAGCTTCTGCGGGTCGAAGATGGCGCTCTTCTTGTTGATGCCCTCCAGTGAGAAGCGCTCGATCAGCTCGTCGACCTCGAACAGCTCCTGGTCGGTGTCCGGCGACCAGCCGAGCAGCGCGAGGAAGTTCACCATCGCGGAGGGCAGGATCCCCTGCTCCCGGTACTCGCCGATGGCCGTCGCGCCGTGCCGCTTCGAGAGGCGCTTGCCGTCCGGCCCCAGGATCATCGGCACGTGCGCGAACACCGGCGTCGGCCGGCCGAGCGCCCGGTACAGCAGGATCTGCTTCGGCGTGTTCGAAATGTGGTCATCGCCGCGGATCACGTGCGTGATCCCCATCTCGGCGTCGTCACTGACCACGGCCATGTTGTAGACCGCCGTCCCATCCGAGCGCAGGATGATGAAGTCCTCGATGTCCCGGTTCGCGAACTCGATGCGGCCGTGGACGGCGTCATCCCAGGACGTGGTCCCCTCGGGCACGCGGAACCGGACGGCGTACGGCTGGCCTGCCGCGGCACGTCGCTCGGCCTCTTCCGCCGAGACCCGGAGGAGGCAGTGCCGGTCGTAACGGAACCCGGCTTCGCCGTTCGCGGCCTCGCGCTGCCGCGCCTGGATCTCCTCGGGCGTACAGAAGCAGCGGTAGGCGTGGCCCGTGCGGACCAACTCCAGCGCGTCGCGGCGGTGGCGCTCGGCGCCGTCGGCCTGGTGATACGGCCCCTCGTCCCAGCGCAGACCGAGCCACTCGAGCCCATCAATGATCGCCTTGACCATCGCGTCGCTCGAGCGGGCGCGGTCCGTGTCCTCGATACGGAGGATGAAGGTCCCGCCGTGGCGGCGGGCGAAAAGCCAGTTGAACAGCGCGGTCCGCGCACCGCCGACGTGCAGGTAGCCGGTGGGCGATGGTGCGAACCGCACCCGGATCGGTCTCTCGCTCATGGGGCGAGAAAGCTATTCCCGGCGCGGACGGCGTGTCAACGGCGTCCAGAGCCGTCCGCGGGCGCCGCAACGCCCGCGACGCACGCCACGCCGCTCAGTCCCCGGCCGGCCCCAGAGGAGCGGGCGTCGGCACGCCGGCACGGGTTGCCGTTTGGAGCGCGGCCCGGCGCCGGCGCTCGGCCCGGCGCTCGAAGAGGAGGTACAGCGCGGGCGTGACAGTGAGCACGAGGAGCGTGGAGCTGGACAACCCCCCGATCAGGGTGTAGGTGAGCGCGTTCCAGATGTTCTGGTCGGCGACCTCGCTGAACAGGACCAGCGGCAGCAGCCCGAGGATCGTCGTGGAGCTGGTCATCAGAATGGGGCGCACACGCTCGATGGTGCCCTGAAGGATCGCGTCCTCCAGCGCGGCGCCCGTCTTCCAGCGCAACTGGTTGATGTGGTCCACGAGCAAGATCGAGTTGTTGACCACGATCCCGCTCACCATGATGACGCCGATGTACGCTTCTCGCGTGAAGCTGGCTCCCGTGTAGAAGAAGATCAGGAACACCCCGATCAGCGCCATGGGCACGGTGAGCAGCACGCAGAGGGGCAGGCGGATGGATTCGAAGAGGGCCGCCGTCGTCATGAAGATCAGGACCAGGGCGATCGCCGTGACGCGGTAGATCTGGCCCCTCTCCTCCGCAGACCAGCGCCACTCGTCGCGTGTTTTGATCGTGTAGCCCGGCGGCAGCGCGGTCGCGGCGATGACCGCCTCCTGCACCCGGTCCCCCAGCTTCGTCGGTCCGCGGAACTCGTAGCTCACGCGACGCTGGTACTGCTGGTCCTCGCGCAGGATGCGGTTCAGCACCTCGCGCTCCGTGAGGGTGGCGACCGAGGAGAGTCGGACCTGCCGGCCCGAAGGCGTGGGGATCAGCAGGCGCTCCAGCTCCAGCAGGTCCATGCGCTGGCTGCCCTCCAGCTTGACGGAGAACTGGAGCTCGTCGCCACCCACGCGGATCCGGGCACTGCGCTGCTCGGTGTGTCCCCGGATCGCCGCGTTCACGTGGTTGATGAGATCGCGGACCGTGAGGTCGTAGAGGGCGAGGCGGGAGCGGTCGACCTGGACGATGATCTCGGTGGCCTTGTCCCGCTCGTACCAGGCGCCCGATGCGTTGGTGTCCACATCCCGGATCCGCGAGAACCGCTCGAGCCGTACGCCGATGTCTTCCGCGATCTCCCGGACCCGCTCGTAGTTGTACCCGAGGATCTGGATCGAATAGTTGGGGGGCGAGCCCCCGCCGCCGTAGAACGACGGGCCGTAGCCGTAGACGCGGACTTCCGCCCCCCCGAACTGGTGGCTGAACGCCACCATCTGCTCCTTGATCGCGACGGGGATCAGCGTGTGCTCGATCGAATCCGGGAAGGTGACGCGGATGCTCGCGTACTGCGGCGTGACGTTGGTGACGAAGCGCTCGACCTCCGGGAGCGCCGCGAGCTTCGCCTCGAAGTAGCGCGTCAACTCGTCGGTGCGCGAGATCTCTTCGCCCCGCGGCAGCCGGATCTGGATCGAGATGCTCGTGTCCTCGCCCCACCACCGGCCCCAGAGGATGCCGCGGGTCACGTACTTGTCGAAGAGATAGTACGAGCCGCCGAGCACGAGGAGCGAGCACGTCACGGTCAGCCAGGGCCAGCGCAGCGTGAACGCGATCATCGCCCTGTACAGCCGGATGTAGATCGGCGCGCCGGGCGAGCCGGGAGCCGTATCGGCCGGTGCCGGCGGGACCGTCTTCAGGAGACGTGCGCCGAGGGCGGGGATGAAGGTGAAAGCGACGAACAGGCTGGCGAGCAAGCTGAGCCCCACGACGATGGCGAGGGGCACGTAGTACATCCGGAGCTCGCCCTGGAGGTAGACGAAGGGGATGAGCACCACGACCGTGGTGAGCGTCGCGGCGAGGATCGCCAGCACGACCTCACGCGCGCCCACCTCGGCCGCCTCCTCCGCCGGCATGCCTGCCCGCCTGAGCCGGTACGTGTTCTCCAGGACGACGATCGCGTTGTCCACCACGAGCCCGAACCCCATCGCCAGCCCCATGAGCGTGAGGATGTTCAGCGTGTAGCCCGCCCAGTACATGAGGTTCAGCGCGATGAGGACGGAGAACCCGATCGTTGCGAAGACGATGAGCGAAGACTCGAACGAGCGCAGGAAGACGAGCAGGACCACGAACACGACGACGGCGGAAACCAGCGCGCGCTGCCGGAGGTCCGTGAGCTGCTTGCGAACGCCCTCGCTCTCGTCGTGGTCCAGAATGAGGCGGACGCCCGGCGGGAAGTGCGTCTCGAGCGCTGCGAGTCGCTCCTTGACCCGGTCCGCCGTACGGACCGCGTTGGTGCGGATCGCCTTGTGGACGTTGAAGGAGACGGCGGGCTTGCCGTCGATGCGGTAGTAGGACTCGGCTTCCTCGTAGGTGTCGTGGACGGTCCCCACATCCTGGACGCGGATGATCCGTCCCCCGCGGTTCATCAGCGGCAGGCGCAGCACGTCCGTGACCGATGCCGCGCGCTCGCGGATCGCCAGCGTCCGAAGCACGCCGCCCACGTTGACGACGCCCGCCTCGTTGATGACCTCGAGGTCCTGGAGGCGCGCCCGGACGAGGTCGGGCGTGATGCCGAGCGCCTGGATCTTCGCTTCGTCGAGCCGGATCTCGAGCACGCGGGCGCGGCCGCCGTACGCCTCCACCGCGGCGACGCCGTCCACCTGGCGGAGCTCCGGCGCGATGACGTCGTCCACGTACGCGCGCAGCGCCTCGAGCGTATAGGGGCCCGTGAGGGTGTAGCTCAGGAACGGCCTGGTCTGTTCCTGGAACTCCCGCGGGACGTACTGGCTGATCTGCGGCCGGCCGACGCCCGCCGGCAGCTCCGGCACGAGCGATGTGATGCGCTCGGACAGCTCGAGGCGGGCGAAGTCCATGTCGGTCCCGTGGGCGAACTCGACGGTAATGTACGCCACCCCCATGCCGCCCTGATCCCGGGACTCGGACGTCACCTTCTGGACGCCGCGGACCTGCTGCACCACGGCCTCGAGCGGCGACGTGAGGAACGCCTCCGTCGTCTCGGGCGATGCACCACGCCATGTGGCCGTGATGGTGAGACGCGGGCAGACGCGTGTCCGGCAGGAATTCGATCGGGAGGTTGCGCCACGCCGCCACGCCGAGCAACGCCACGGCGAAGTAGGCCATGGCCACCGTCACGGGCCGCCGGATGGTGAACCGGATCATTCCTCGGCCCTCCCTGCGGGCGGTGTCCCGGGGGCGAGGGGGTCCCCCCCGGCGTACACGGGAGCGGGGGCCGGCGCCGCCGCGGCGAGCCGGGGCGGGCTCCGCGGTCGGCAGCCCCAGCAGCCGGCGGACGGTTGCCACGCCCGTCTCGAGGAGATCGTAGGCGACGGGGACGATGATCAGGGTCAGCGCCGTCGCGCCCGTCAGGCCGCCGATCAGCGCGAGCGCCAGCGGCGCCTGGAGCTCGCCGCCGCTCCCGAGCCCGAGCGCCAGCGGGACCAGCCCCAGGATCGTCGTGAGCGTGGTCATGAGGATCGGCCGCAGACGGGTCCGGCCTGCCTGGAGGATCGCCTCCCGCATCGGGACCCCGCGCTCGCGCAACTGGCGGATGAAGTCCACCAGGACGATCGCGTTGTTGTCCACGATCCCGACCAGCACCACCAGCCCGATCAGGCTCATGGTGTTGAGGCCGCCGCCGGCGAGGTACAGGGCCACGGCGGCGCCGATCACCGCCAGCGGCACGCTGAGCAGGATCGTGAACGGATGGAGGAACGACTCGAACTCCGCCGCGAGGATCATGTACACGAGGAGGATCGCCAGCACGAACGCGAACGTGAGCTCGCGGAAGCTGCGCCGCATCTCCTCGTTCTCTCCACCGATCTCGGCCCGCACGCCGGGCGGCGCGTCGAGCTCCGCGATGGCCAGCCGCGCCGCTGCAATGGCCTCCGTCAACCCGCCGCTGGCCACATCCGCGTAGACCGGAACCGTGCGCGCCTGGTCGAAGCGACGGATCTCCGCGGGTCCCAGCGCCTCCCGCGGCGTGACCAGCTCGCGCAGCGGGATGCCCTGCACGCGGAGCAAGTCCAGCGTCTCGATGGAACGCCGCACTGCGTCCGGCAGACGGACGACGACGGGGATCTTCCGGTCGAAATCCACGAATTCGGTCGCCCGGACGCCCTGCATGTACGCCTCGACCGTACGGGCGATCTGCTGGGGCTGGATCCCGTAGCTCGCGGCGCGATCCCGGTCGATGTGAAGCCGGACTTCGGGCTGCCCCAGCTCGGTGCCGAGCCGAACGTTCGTGAGCTCCGGCACGCCCGCCAGCCGCGACTGTACGGCGTGCGCGAACGCCAGCGTCGCGTCCAGGTCCTCGCCCCGGATGCGAACCGCGATGTCCGCTTCGCCGCTGCCCAGCAACTGGCCGAGCGCCGTGGCCTTCCCCGTCTCGACGGCCACCGCGCCGGGCGGGAAGCCGTCCAGCAGCGGCCGGACGCGCTCGATCACCGGCGCGGTCGCCTTTCCTCGACGGAGCCGGACATCGATGCGTGCCGTGTGCGAACCGGTCTCTTCCTCCGACAACCCCGCCAGCAGGGTCTGACGACCGATGCGGGTGAACACGGCGCCCACGTCCGGATCGGCCAGGAGCGCGGCTTCGATCCGGCTGGCGGCTTCGGCCGTCACCTCGATGGGCGTGCCCCTCGGCAAGGCGAGTTGGACCGTGAACTCTCCCTGGTCCACGTCCGGCAGCACTGCCCGCTCCAGCCTCCAACCCAGGACGAGCGACCCCGCCAGCACGGCGAGGGCTACGGCGACGACCCGGCCCTTCCGATCCAGCGCCCGCTCCAACACCAGGGGATACCATGCCGCGAAGCGCGCGAAGCCCCGGTCGAAGGCCGCCAGCGGCGGGCCGAGGACGCGGCCGACCCCGCGGCCCAGGGCACGGAACGGCGCCAGCAGCAGCCGTCGGAGAGGAGCCGGCTCCGTTCCGCCCCTCTCGCCGATGCGCGCGGCGAGCAGCGGGATCAGCATCAGCGCCACCACGGTGCTCGCCGCGAGGCCGAACGCGACGGCGACCGAGAGCGGGCCGAACAGCTCCCCGGCCACGCCCTCGATGTAGACGATCGGGCCGAACACCGCGATCGTGGACAGCGTCGACCCGATGATCGCGCCCTGCACCTCCTCCGTGCCCGCCGCGGCCGCTTCGGCGGCCGAGACCTTTCCCTGCCCCGCCTGCCGGATGCGGAAGATGTTCTCCAGCACCACGATCGAGTTGTCCACCAGCATCCCGACGCCCAGCGCGAGCCCGCCCAACGTCATGATGTTGAGCGACATGCCCACCGCATCCAGCAGCGCGAACGTGGCGATGACGGAGATCGGGATCGAGAGCGCGATCACGACCGGGTAACGCGCGTCGCGCAGGAAGAGGAACAGGACCAGGAAGGCCAGGACGCCGCCGGTGACGAGTGAATCGACGACGTTCCTGATGGCATCCTGGATGAAGCCGGCCTGGCTCGTGGCCACGTCGAGCTCCAGCTCCGGGAACTCCTGCCGGAGCTGTTCGAGGACGGCGACGACCGCCTCCGTGACGCGGACGGTGTTCGAGCCCGCTTCTTTGAAGACCAGCAGGCCGACGGACTCGCGGCCGCCGTACCGCGTGATGGACTCGCGCTCGCGGAAGCCGTCCACCACCGTCGCCACGTCCCGGACCCGGAGCAGACGCGCCTCCGCGTCGGCATCGCCGTTCTCCGCCGTGCCGGCGGGCTGGGTGGTGCGCCGCACCACGACGTCGCCGATCTGCTCGACAGCCTCGAATTCTCCGAGCGTGTGGAGCGGGTACTGGTACCGGCCGCGTAGGATCCGCCCGCCGGGCGCGCTGACGTTGGCCGCGGCGAGCGCGTTCTCCACATCCTGGATCGTGAGGCCGAAGCGTTCCAGCTTCGACGGATCCACTTCCACGTGGATCTCGCGTTCGACGCCGCCCGTCACCGTCGCCTGCGCAACGCCGTCGATCTGCTCGAGCCGACGCTTGACGACCGTCTCCGCGATGTCCTTCAGCTCCCACAGGTCCGCCTTGCCCGCCACGCTCACCGCCATGATCGGCTCGGACGCCGGGTCGGTGCGCAGGACCGCGGGCCGGCTCGCCATCTCGGGCAGCATGTCGCGGGCGTTGTCCAGCCGCTCGCGGACGTTCAGCGCCGCGAAGTCCATGTCCGTGCCCCAGGCGAAGCGCAGCGTCACGAGAGACACGCCCTCGCGCGAGACGCTCTCGATGCGCTCGATGCCCGGGACTGCGGCGACTTGGCGCTCGATCTCGGCGGTGACCAGACGCTCCACCTCGCTGGGCGCGACGCCTGGGTACGACGTGTAGATGACCAGCTTCGGGTACGCAATGTCGGGCAGGAGGTCGACGGGCAGCCGGAAGAAGGAGACGAAACCGAGGAAGATGACGGCGACGAACAGCATCGCCGTCGCCACCGGGCGCCGGATCGAGCCGCTCGCGAGGGACATGTCAGGGCCTCACTCGTTCGCCGACGTGCTGCTCGAGCGCGATCACCGCGTTGATCCAGGCGAAGCGTGCATCGATCGCCGCGCGCTCCTCGCGGGCAGCATCGTCAATGAAACGCTGGAGATCGGCGAAAGAAAGACTGCCCAGCCTGAACTTCTCCTGCGCCAGCTCCACGCGCTGGCGCGCGAATTCCGCCGACCGCTCGGCCAGCTCGAGGGACCGGTAAGCGTTGCGGAGGTCCACCAGCGCCGCGCGCACGTCGCGCTCGACGCGCAGCCGCTCCTCGCGCAGCGCCTCACGCGCGTCTTCGGCTGCCGCGTTGGCCTGAGCGATCTGCTGCGAAACCTGGAAGCGGCTGAACAGAGGCACCTGCGCGCTGATCCCGAGGGAGAAGGTGCGGTTGCGCGGGTTCAGCTCGAAAAGCGCCTCGTCGCTCTGCAGATACATTGCGCGGGAGAAGCTCGCCTGGAGACTGACCTGCGGCCAACGGCTCCACCAGACAGCCCCTGCGGCGTGCCCAGCGGCCGCCGCCGTCGCCGCGAGCTCGAGCAGCCGGGGCGCCGCCTCGAGGGCGCGCGCGACCAGTGCCTCCTCGTCCAGGACGTCTGGATCGAACGGCGGGGGCAGATCGTCCGCCGGGTCGATTTCGACGGGGTCGTCGATGCCCATCGCCTGAAGGAGGTCGAGTTCGGCCTTCCGGGCGTTGCCCCGCGCCTGCTCGAGCGCCAGCTCCTGCCGCGCGACGTCCACCTGGGCACCCAGCACGTCCTCCGGGTGGGTCCGCGCCACCCGCAGCTGCTGCACCGTCATCTCCAGCCGTTCGCGCGCGGAGGCGAGGAGCTGCTCCTCGAGGGCGATCCGCTGGCGTGCCTGGAGCGCCGTGTAATAGCGCCGGGAGACGTCGGCGATGAGCGCGTTCCGGCTCGCGGCGATCCGCGCGGCGGCGGCGCGGGACTCGGCGCGTGCGGCGCGCAGGCTGCCCACGCGGCTCAGCCCATCGAACAGCGTCAGGCTCGCACTGATGGTCTGATTCGCCGAGCTGGTGCGATAGTCGATCGGATCCCGGAGCGCGATGGGCTGACCGAAGTCGTCCTGGCCGGTGACGGTCCGTGACCTCGTGATCCCCGTGCTGGCGCTCGCGGACACGTTCGGCAGGAACTGCGACCACGCCGCGCGCTCGGCCACCGCCGTGACGTCCTCGTCGTTCACCACGCGCCGGTGCGCTGGGTTGCGTTGCAGGGCGATGCGGATCGCATCGTCGAGCGTCAACTGCCGCGGCACCTCCTGCGCGACCGCGTGCGCCGCACCGGTCGCGAAGAGGATGGTCAGGACGATCGCTGTCCTCATCGGAGGTCTTCCGCCGTTGGTCGTTGCGGTTGCTCACGCGGCGATGGACCGACGCGTACGCCGCGTCCCGCTCGCGGCTCACTGCGGCCGCCCGCCGGCCGCCCGCACATCCTCCACCAAGCGCACGGGCGCACCGTGGATCAACGTGTAGTGCCCACCGGTCAGGACGATCTCACCCGGCGCCACCGTCAGTTGCTCGCTGCACTCCTCCGCCGGCAGGATCTCGACGAGCACGTCGTTCTGGAGCCCGGGGCAGACGTACCGCCACTCCGCCTCCCCTCCCTGCGGATTGCCCTTCAGCACGAAGAGCATCGTGCGGCCATCCCGCTCCAGGATCGCCGAGCGCGGGACCAGCACCCGGTCCGGGAACCGCTCCGCCTCCAGCATCACCCGCGCGAACATCCCCGGCAGGATCCGGCCGCTCGGGTTCGGCACCGATACGGTCACCTTGGCCATGCGCGTCTGCCGATCCACGAGCGGGTTGATGGTCTCGATCCGCCCCACCACGCGCTCGCCCGGGAACGCCGTCAGCTCCACCTCCGCACGACGCCCCACCGCCAGGAAGCGCACGTCGCCCTCCAGCACCTGCACCTCGATGCGGATCGGATCCGCATCCACCACCGTCAGGAGCTCGTCGCCCACCCGCACCCACTGCCCGGGCACGATCTTCACGCTCGCCACGCGCCCCGGGAACGGCGCCTCCATCCTCGTCCGCGCCAGCTCGAGCTGCGCGCGCTTCAGCCGCGCCTCGGCCGCATCCAGGCCGCTCCGCGCCCGCGCCGCACGGTCTCGCTCCTCCCGAACCGCCGGATCGGCGATCATCCGCTCGTCCGCCAGCGTCAGCTCACGGTACGCCGCCTCCGCCGAGCGCAGCGCCGCCTCCGCCTCGGCGACCGCCAGCTCGTACTCCGTCGGATCGACGACCAGCAGCACCGCGCCCGAGTCTACCGGCTGGTTCTCCCGCACCCGCACCTCCAGCACGCGTCCGGCCACCTGTGCGAGCATCACGGCCTGACGGTCCGCCGCCGCCTGCCCTTCACCCGTCCGGTACAGCACGAGCGTGTCCCGCACGGCCTCCGCGCCCTGCACCGGGATCGCCACATCCGTTGCGAACGCGCTCGCCGCCGCCACGGGCGTCGGCACTGCCGCTCCACCTCCCCCGGCGGCTTCTCCCGCCGAACTCGCGTCCCCACCACGGACACGCAGGTAAACACCCGACCCCAGCGCCAGGACGATCACCGTCGCGACCCCGAAGGGGATGATGCGCTTGGCTCCGATCATGTATCGTGCTGAACGAGGGCGAGGGAATGTGCGGCTCCGGACTCCGACGAACCCCGGTGAACGGACGTGCTGCCCCGCTGCGTAGCAGGCGCAACATAAATCGCAATTCGCAGGAGTGCAATGGCCGATTGCGTCAGGGCGCACCCACTCCACGCACCCCGCGGCTCGACGGCGTCCCGGCCGGAGTCCGTTCCGAGCCGCTCGGTCAGTGCGCCGACCCTATGCCATGCCGGCGGCGCACGGTTGCTTGCTCAGCCGCGTTCGCCGCGCGTCCGCCGCAACGCCGATCGCAACCGCCGCACGAGCGCTTCTTCGCGCTCGCGCTGGCGCAGCAGGATCTCCACCGCCCGGTCGCGCCCCTCTGCGAGCGCGGCTTCGATGAGGATCGTGTAACGGGCGAGCGTGTCGAGGCGATGGCCGAGTTCCCGCTCGATCGGATCTTGAGCCGACGCCTGCTGGTCTGCCTCCAGCCAGAACGCGTCCAGGCCGGGCGTGGCGGGTCTCAGCCCGGGGTCCCGCTGCTCGCCGCCGCGGAGCGGACCAACCGGGGTTCCTGACGGACTCGGCCCCGACGTGTGGAAAGGCGTTGCGTCCGGCTCACGTTCCATGAGTCCCTACCGGGTATGCGGGTTCGGACCCCGCCGCGTGACGGGTGGACGGCAACCGGAGCGCCACCGCGCAACCGCGGCTGCGCACGCGGGCGCCCGAAAGCCAACCCGTGCAAGTCGCGTTCCTGGATGAGCGCGCAAGTGATTGTTATTTCAGCAGGTTACGCACTCCGCCCGAGTGCAGCGTCCGACGTTGGTCTTGCGGACGCGCCGAGGCGCCGTGCATGAATGCCAGCACTCGAGCGCCGGCAGGTGGCGCCGATTCACTGCCCGCCCGAGCGCGTGGCGCCGGACCCATGAAGCGCCCGGGCGCACCGTCGCGAACGCCGGCGCAGGTCCTGCCGACGCGTCGCCAGAGCGCCACGGGAGCGCATGCACCGGCTCTCACGTCGAACCACGGAGAACGTCGGCCGCAGGCGAGGCGAACCCGGAAATGCCGGACACGATCATCGTCGTGCCGTGCTACAACGAAGCGGAGCGGCTCCCGGTGGAGCGCTTCAGGCGCTACGTGGCGGAGACGGAGGGGATCCGGTTCCTGTTCGTCGACGACGGGAGCCGAGACCGGACGCTCGAGGTCCTGCGACGCCTGGAAGCGGACCGGCCCGATGTCTTCGGCGTCCTGGCGCTGCCGCGCAACGGCGGCAAGGCGGAGGTCGTGCGCCGTGGGATCCTCGTCGGGCTCGAGGCCGGCGCACGCTACGTGGGTTTCTGGGACGCAGACCTCTCGACTCCGCTGGAGGCGATCGCTGACCTCCGCGCGGTCCTCGAGGAGAAGCCCGAGATCGAGGCCGTTTTCGGCTCGCGGGTGCAGCTCCTGGGCCGCTGCATCGAGCGGCACGCGTGGCGCCATTACCTGGGCCGGGTGTTCGCGACCGCGGCATCGCTGGCGTTGCGGCTGCGGGTCTACGACACGCAGTGCGGCGCCAAGCTGTTCCGCGCAACGGACCGGCTGGCGGAGTTGTTCCGGGATCCGTTCCGCGCGCGCTGGATCTTCGACGTCGAACTGATCGCCCGCCTGATCCGGCAGCGGCGAGGCACGACGCTCCCCGGTGCCGCGAGCGTGATCTACGAGTTCCCACTGTCCGAGTGGCGCGACGTGCCCGGGTCCAAGCTGAAGCCGCGGGACTTCATCCGTGCGGCGCTGGACCTCGCGGTGATCTACCACGCGTACCTGCGCCCCGGTGCGCCGCCGCTGTCCCCCGTGTCCTCCGAACAACGGCGGCGGGTGCCGCACGGTGCCGAGGCGGAGGACGCGCGGGTGCGCTGAGCAACGGGCCTCACACTCAAGCCGGCTCCTTCCGCCCCCGCAGGCCCGACGCACGGAGCGCCGCCGCGAGCTCTCCCGCGCCGCGCGACATGCGGCAGAGTGCGTGCATCACGCCGGTCCTGCCCAGGAAGACCGCCACCGAGAGCAGGAAGCCGCCTTCCGCCATGCGCACGAGCGCACGCGTCGCCGAAGGCGTCAGGGCCTCCGGCCCCAGGGCGACGGCGTGCGGCGGCAGGACACGCCCCCGCTCCCGGAACGCGCGTCGGAGGATCCAGCGCGCCGTCGCCCGGTCCGGCTCGACGTCCAGATGGACGACAGCGCGATCCGCCCACACCACGCGCGGCCGAGGCGCCGCGGCGGGCTCCGCGTCCGCGGACCGCGCCGGCGCCGTCGTCGGCCCCTCCACTGCTGGACCCGCAGCGACCAGCAGCCGGCGCATCACGAGCACGTTGTACGGCCGCACGAACGGCACCGCCGCCCCGGTCCGGCGCCGGGCCGCCTCGAAGAAGCCGCCTCGCCGCACCCACGCCGGCACCTCATCCGCGTACCGGGGCACCACCGGACCCTCGACGACATCCGCCCCGTGCCGCGACTGCGCCGCGATCAGCTCGGCCAGCCAGTGCGGCGCCGGCTCCGACGCTGCCTCCAGGAACGCCACGCCGTCCGCACCCCGGGCGAGTGCGAGTGCGACCCCCTTCCGCCGCGCGCCGTGGGACTGCCGCTCCGCCACGAACTCGATCGGCCAGCGGAAGTCCTCCCGCGCACGCGCCACAACCTCGCCTGACTCCGCCGCCGCGCTCGCGTCCACGACGATGATGAACACCTCCGGCTCCGGCCCCGCCGGGAACCGCTGCGCTGCCAGGGCCGCCAGCAGCCGCTCCAGCGCTGCGGCCCGGCCATCCGCCTCCACACAGACCCCGATCCGCATCCGTGTTCCTCCGGACTCCGAGCGGGCGCCCCACCGCGGCGAACGCGGCTCGCCCGTCTCCCGGCCGCATGTCGCCGGCAACCGTCCCCCGCGGCGCTCGCTCCGCTACACCGCTCCCGCCGGCTTGCAGGAACGGCGCCCACGAGGCCGCGGGCCGGCCCCACCACGCGGCCAGTTCGCCCGCCGTCCTCCTGCCTGCGGCCCTCCCCACCCTCCACCGAGCTTCGGTAACAACGCTGCCGAAATCTGATGCAAGACTGCCGAACACTGGTCTAGCCCCCCACACGTCGCGCAACTACTATCGTTTCTCTCACCATTTCGTCTTTCGCGTTCCGGCCGATTCTCGGTCGGAGCGACGCAACGCCTGGCACGGGGCCGGCTGAACGGGGCGGTCCATGCACCGACGAGCCGATCTGCTCCTCCAGCCCGATTCCTTGGCCGCGGTTCGCGAAACAGGCGGGCGGCGGTGCGAGTCGGCGGCGCAGCGGGCGGATGTCGCATCGGAGAAGCCGCTGCGGCTCACGGCGCTCCAGAGGCTCGGCCTGGCGGTGGGAACGCCGGGGGGCCGGGGCGCGCTGCTCACGCTGGTGGCCGAAACGGTGCGGGATCTGGCATCCGCCCGTGGCGCGGTCGTCCTGCTCCCGGGGAGCAGCGGAGCGATGAGCGTCGCGGCGGCGCACGGGATCCAGCTGCACCATCTCGGACACTGGCCGGTGAGGGAGGCGGAGGCGTTCGCGCGGCCGAACGGCGGATGGGCCGCCCGAACCATGGCCATGCGAGAGGCCCCCGTGCCACTACGAGCGCTCGTGGCCGCGCACGACGTCGAGACGCTGATGGTGGCGCCGGTGCCGGGGCCGGACGCGGCGTTCGCGGGTGCGCTGCTCGTCCTGGATCCCCGGGCGCGAGCCGTCGAGGCGCTGGAGGCGCTCGAGGCGGCGGCGGCGCAGGTCGGCGCCGCGCTGGCGCGCCTCCGCCTGGAGCGCCAGAGTGCCCGCCGGGCCCGCAGGGCGCGGCTCCTCGCCGCGGCGATCGACCAGTTGCAGCTCGGCGTGGCCATCGCGGGGCCGGACGGCCGGATCCGCTACGCGAACGCCACCGCCGCACGGCTGCGCGGAACGGAGCGCCGCGCGCTCCGCGGCCTGCGGCTGGACGAGCTGTTCCCGAGCGCGCCCGTTCCGGCGCTGGGGGACGACGCGGACCGTTGGAGCGGTGAGGTGCTGCACCAGCGTCCGGATGGCTCGGCGATCCCGGTGCACCTCACGGTGACTTCGCTGCGTGCGCGCTCGAGAGAACGGCTCGCCACGGTGCTCATTGCGCGTGACGTGAGCGACGAGAAGCGACAGCAGGCGCAGCTCATGGAGTCGGATCGGCTCGCGCTGGTGGGCGGGCTGGTCTCCGCGGTGGCGCACGAGCTCAACAACCCGCTGGCCGCCATCGGCAACTTCGCCGAACTGCTGCGCGCGGATGAGGAAGACCCGGAGCGCAAGGAGATGCTGGAGACCATCGCCCACGAGGCCGCGCGCGCCGGCCGCACCGTGCGCAACCTGCTGTCCTTCTCGCGCCCGTCCCGCGCCGCTCGTGCCTGGGTCCGGCTCTCCGAGGTGGTGGACCGGACCGTCGCGCTGCGGATCTACGACCAGCGGCGGCGGCGTATCGAGGTCGGCATCGACATCCCGGCGGACCTGCCGCCGCTCTGGGCGGACGCCAACCAGTTGCAGCAGGTCCTGCTCAACCTGATCGTGAACGCGGAGCAAGCGATCGGCAGTGATGGCCGCATCGATGTGCGTGCTCGCCCGTTCTTCTGTAACCGCCTGGTCGAGCTGACCGTGGAGGACACCGGCCCGGGGATCGACCCGGCCGTGCTCCCGCACATCTTCACGCCGTTCGTGACGACGAAGGCCGCGCACGTCGGTACGGGTCTGGGCCTCTCCATTTCCCGGGACATCGTGGAGGCGCACGGCGGGCGGATCACGGCGGAGAACAGGCCGGAAGGCGGCGCGCGATTCGTGGTCGTCCTCCCCACGACGGGTGAACCCTCTCCCGGACCCGACTCGTTGGACCGTTGACGGCGGGCGGAACGAGGCCCGCCTCGGCTTTCCGGAGGCCAGGCGCACGGCTCCGCCGGGGTACCGAGCGAAGCGGCCCCACCTCGGACGAGAGGTGGGGCCGTGATCGCATCCACGTTCGACGAGGCGAAGCGGAGGGCGTGGGATTCGAACCCACAAGGGCTTGCGCCCGGCGGTTTTCAAGACCGCTGCCGTGACCAGTTTGGCTAGCCCTCCAAAACGATTGATGCAACGCTAGATGCGGCTTCCGATGCACCTCCTGAACGGATCCCTCTTATATGGCGCCGGTGCATTTTCCGGTGCACGCCCACGCCGGGTATAATGCCCGGCCTCCACCCCCGAAATATACAGCCAAACGCAGCTTGATGCAGGCCGCCACAAGGGGCTTGACACCGGATCCGACATTGGACTAAGGGAGAAGGGAAAATCCTACCAAGTCTTCCCTCCCCAATTCCTCACCTCAACCACCATCCAGCCATGAGAAACGCATTCGTTCCCGCCCGCAATCGCACTCTGTGCAAGTTCTGCAACGAGGTAGTCGAGGTTGGCCAGCTGTTCGCTCCGCTGCCCCACGCCCACGCGGACTGCGTCAAGGTCTGGCTGCTGAAGGTAGACGAGAACGCCCGCCGGCGGGCTGCGGGCCGCCGGGATACAATGGCTGCCCGGTTCAATGGCCGCTGCGGCTTGTGCGGAGGCGCAACGAAGGTTGGAGAACAGATCGTTAAGGGAACCTGGTTCCACGCCGAATGCGACGCGGCCCTAGCGCCCGAGGTCGATCGTGAGGACGTGGTTAAGCTCGCGCAGAAGGTTGCCGATCGCCTCGAGGCCGCCTTCTCGACGGACGGTTCCCGCGATCCCTACCGGGATACAATCCTTGTGGACGGCCGCCTGGTCTTCCTGCACAGAAACGGATTCGACCACCCGTTCGTGCTTTCGGAGTCCGACCTCGATCGCCTGCTGGCTGCAGAGAAGCCCTGGAGGGCACTAGTTCTCAGTCACCGGGTATTTGAGCATCGCTCGCATCCTGCTATCTTGTTGTATCACAGCAGGATGGGAGTTCATGAAGAAGTTGTACGTTGTCCAGTTGAGCACAGAGGAGCGCCAGGATCTCCTCGCCTTCATTCGGGCCGGCAAGGCCGGAGCACGCAGCCTCAGGCGCGCGCGCACGCTGCTCCTCTCCGACGAGGGCAGGACGGACGAAGAGATCGCCTCGGCTCTGCACGTTGGCAAGGCCACCGTCGCGCGGACGCGCCAGCGCTTTGCGACGGAGGGGCTGCAGGCCGCTCTTGGCGAGCGGCCCCGGCCGGGCGGAGAGAGGAAGCTGAGCGACAAGCAGGAGGCGCACCTGATTGCGCTGGCCTGCACGAGCCCGCCCGAGGGCCGCGAGCGCTGGACGCTTCGGCTGCTGGCCGGGCGCATGGTGGAGCTGGGCGTGGTCGACTCGCTCTCGTACGAGACGGTGCGGCGGACGCTAAAAAAAACAGCTTGAAGCCCTGGCAGAAGAAGCAGTGGTGCGTGGCCAAGGTCGGGGCCGACTTTGTCTGGCGCATGGAGGACGTGCTGGACCTCTACGCCGAGCCGTACGATCCACGCCGGCCCGTGGTCTCGTTCGACGAGAAGCCGTATCCGCTCCGGGCACACAAGAACGAGCCCCTGCCGGCCCGCCCGGGCCAGGCGCTCCGAGAGGACTACGAGTACGTGAGGAAGGGCACGGCCAACCTGTTCCTTGAACCGCCCCGATTTTCTCGGAGACCTGCTTACTTGAGTGGCACCGGTTCCGGCTCAGTTGCCTTCCGG
>Ga0065723_100025_pt2 | contig 28198 bp, 16 predicted proteins | sample TheenrcuSG05Z960_FD_59110 | JGI IMG/M metagenome (GOLD analysis project Ga0065723, IMG submission 59110) | Thermophilic enrichment culture from UC Davis - Sample SG0.5Z960 | ecosystem: Engineered > Solid waste > Grass > Composting > Bioreactor | place: USA: University of California, Davis
CGGCGCGTGGCCGTCGTCGACAGGCATTACGCGGATCGTGCTCTCATGGTTTCGGATGCGTGGAGGGGTGGGGAGGGTTGCAGGGGGAGCAAGAGCAGTGTGGCGGGGGAGGGGCTCCGCGACGACGGCCGGTCTTATTGGCGCGCGGCAGATGTCGTGACGCCGTCGGGCCGTCAGCATCGCCGAGCGCCGTCACCTCCTAAGCACGAACCTGAGCCAGTCCAGCCGCCGGGGGTGCCGGCCCACCGACGATCTCGCCGCGCTTCAGTTAGAGGCCTGGCAAAGGCGCCTGTGACGTTGGCCACGACCGCCGCGGCGTCGGCACCCCGACGTTGAGCGTCGGTGCCGTGGCCGGCCCGCCATCGCTCCGCTGTCAGAGGGGTCCACTAACCTCCGTGCGCCCGCCGATCCGCCGCGACATGCAGGCGGACCCGTCAACTGGAAACGCTTCGCGGAGGCGACGATGCGGACGCTTGCGGCAGCACTGATCTTGGCCCTCGCTCTCGCCGCATGCGGCGACAGCTCGACCGAACCCAAAACGCCCTCGGCATCCGGCACGTGGACCGGTGTCGTTACCGGCGGCACGATCACGCTCACGTTGGCAGAGCAAGCCGGTGGGACGATCACAGGCGCGGGGAGCATCCAGGGCACCGCCGGTGCAGCGTCCGTCACGGTAACGGGCACGCACGTGCACCCGTCCATCTCCCTCACGTTGAGGTCCACCGGCTTCGAGGATGCGAACTATACTGGTCAGTTCGTGAACAGGAACACGATCTCCGGGCACCTCAACGGATCTGGCTTCAACAACGTGACCCTGACACTGACGCGGCAGTAGGGCTGCAGGCGGTGGGGGCGGCTATCTCGCAGTCTCCGATCGAGGATGGGTCGGCGCTCTGGCCTCGGCAACGGTGTCCGATCGTCGCCCCTGGCGCGTCCGGGTTCCCGCCCGCCGCGGCAAATGTCCACGGTGCCAGCACACGGCGACGGAACCTCCTAGCCGGAGACGGCGTCTGCCGGCCCCTGCCCATTATTCCCTTGCCGCGCCTGACTCAGACTGTTATCCTTTTCTTGACGTTTCCCGCCCCCAGGGGCCGCCCGGCCACTGGTTGTCAGTGGGGCCGCATACGTTTCCTCGATACATCGCCGAGCGCGTTCCCGGAGCCGGGGTTCCGGTCCTCGTTCCGTACACGAGCGGTGCGATGACGTCGTCGCAGACCCTCTACCTCTTCAAGGCGGCCCGCCGGCCGCTCTACCGCAAGGAGAATCTCCAGCTCCTGGCGGCGGAACGAGGCAGCGTGGTGGACGTCTGGTACAACCGCGCATGGGTCGCGCCCGAGCTGTGGGGCGAGGGCCGGGTCACACCTGGCACGCGCGTCGTCTTCGTGTTCGCCGACCGGCCGTACACGCTGTTCGTGCCCGTGCGACAGGGCGAGGTGCTCGAGGCGGGCACGGACGAGCTGGGCCTGCGCTTGCGCATCGTCGCCGGCAACTGGGTCGGCGTGCGGGACAACGACGTCGCCGCGTTCACGCGCGCGGTGAAGGAGGCCGATCCCGGCGGCGTGCCCGGCGCGCGCTTCGTCGCCCTCAAACGCGACGACATAGAGTTCACCGCGTACTACGACGCGCGCGAGGAGCAGGGCTGGAAGAGCGTCGTCGAGAACATCCTCGAGGCATCGAAGCTCGCGCAGGACGATCCGTACCGCCGCAGCGTGTTCTTCCGCCCGGTCGGCCTGCGCGTGGGTGAAGATTTGCACGTCGCGCGGCGCGTGCCGCTGGAGCCCGGCGCGCGCGCAGCGCTCGTGCTCGACTTCCACAACCCGCATCTGGCGGAAGACGACGTCGCCAACCTCGAGCTGCGCGTCCTCGCGCCAGAGGACGCCGTGCGCGTCGAGCCGCCGGCGCGCTTCCCGTTGACCGGCGAGCTCGAAGTGCCGCTGGAGGTGCTGGGCGGCGAGCCAGCACTGACGGTGCAGGTCGGGCCCACGCCCGCGGAGCACACGGCGGTAACGATGCGGTTCGCCGTGACGGCGGGGCCGAACGGGCGTGGCGGCAGCGCTTTGCTGGTGCGAGAAGCCGCCGCGTCCTATTCGCCTGTGAAGTCCGACGACGCTGCCGTCGCGTCACGCGCCGACATCCTCCGGCTCTACGACGTCGTCCAGCGCAACGCGCACATGGATCCGGCCGACGCGCTGGACGTGCTGGACGCATTCGAGCGCCTCCTGCCACGCGAACAGCGGCTCGCGGAGAGACGGGCGCTCCTGCTGGCGGAGCTGGGCGAGGCGGAGCGCGCGTGGCACGTCCTGCGCGCGCTGGACCCGGAGTTGCTGGGCGACGACGCGCGCCTCCTGCTCTTCCGGCTGCACGCCGCGCGCGACGGCGGCGCCGGGCTCGCGGCGCACGTGCTCTCGCTCGACCTCCTGTCCGAGAGCAGGTTCCAGCACTTCGTCGAAGCGCTGGAGGAGTTGCCTCCGCAAACGCTGGCCGGGCTGGTGCCGGACCTGGTCCGCACGTTGCCCGCCGAGCAGCTCCGCGACGTGATCGAACGCGCGGGCAGACGCCTCGAGTCGCCTGACGCACTCGCCGAGACTGCACTCAACCTCTACCTCGCCACCGATGATGCCGCGTGGGCGTACGCGTTCCTCGATGAGCGCCGCCACGCGCTGCGGCTCGCCGATCGCGCTGTGATCGAGGCGCTGCTGGAGCTCGCCGCGGCCGGTGGCCGTGCGGATGGTGACGACAACCTCGCCGACGAGGCGGCGCGCGTCATTGGCAATCTGATCGAGCTGGACCGCGTCGAGGAGGCGCGCGCGAAGCTTACGCGCGCGTGCCGCGCGCTCCGGCGCGGCGAGCGCGAGCGACTGTACCACCGGGTCGCGGACCGGCTGATCCGCAAGCGCCAGCACGAGGCCGCGGCCGAAGCGCTCGTCGAGCTCTCGCGCGAGGCATTGCGCACCGGCGACCTGTCGGAGGCGAGCGAGGCGGTGGAGCGTGCGGTCGGCGTGTGGACGGACGGTGCGCTGAGCGGGTCTGGAGAGCCGACCGGCGCGAGAGCGCAGGCCGAGGACGGACGCCGCGAAGCGGGGAGCCCGGCTCGATCCGACCGTGCGGTGACGGCCCGTCGCGGCCCGGTCGCTGTTGGTGCCGCCGGGAACGGCGTGGGGGGGCTCCCCGCCTGGCTCGCGGACGCCGTCGAGGCCGTGCGGCTCGCCTGGGAGCAGTGCGAACCGCTCGTGGAGTGGCGCAAGGAGGAAGAGGAGCGCCGGAAAGAAGTGCTGCGCGCCCAGTACGCAGGCAAACGGATCCTGATCGCCGGAGGGCTGCGGCGCCAGGAGTGGGTCGACCGCTTGCGCCAGCTGACGGGCGCGGAGGTCGACTGGGCCGAGCGCTACCGCGACGAAGGCGACGACCTCGGCCGTTTCGCGGAGCGGATCCGGGCGGGGACCTACGCCTGTGTGGTCTACCTGCTCCAGAAGTCCGGGCACGAGGTGCAGGACCGACTGAAGCGGGTTTGCGAGGAGGCGGGCGTGCCGTTCCGCCCGGCGACGTCGGCGGGGTGGCGGGGGGTGGTGGAGGGGGTTGCGAGCGTCGCCCCCTACGAAGGATCCGGAACTTCTTGACAGTCGGAACGTCCGATCGTTGATCCGCCTCGAAGACCTCCAACCGAACGCAAGCGTTCGCGGCATTCTGCCGGATGCCGCGGTAACCGTCATCGCCGTCCAGTGGTTCGGGAACCAGGCGGTGGAGCTCACCTACAAAGGCCCCGACGGCCGTACGGGCAACCAGCTCCTGTACCGCCACGACGAACCGCGTCTGGAGCTCGTCGAGGCCGGGAGACCGTGGAACTTTGACGGCGACGGCGCACTCTTCCGGCTCGTCAGTGAGGCGCACCGCATCCGGCTCGCGCACCTCTTCGATCCCATCCTGGCGGTTCACACCTCGCTCATCGAGCCGTTGCCGCACCAGATCACGGCGGTCTACGAGGCAATGCTCCCCCGCCAGCCCCTCCGCTTCCTCCTGGCCGATGACCCCGGCGCCGGCAAGACGATCATGGCCGGGCTGCTGATCCGGGAGCTCATCGCTCGCGGCGACCTGCAGCGGTGCCTCGTCGTCTGCCCGGGGAGCCTGGTCGAGCAGTGGCAGGACGAACTCTACCGTCGTTTCAACCTTCCGTTCGAGATCCTGACGAACGACAAGCTCGAAGCGGCCCGAACTGGGAATTGGTTCCTCGAGCACAACCTCGTCATCGCGCGGCTGGACAAGCTCGCGCGCGACGAGAGCGTGCAGGAGAAGCTGAAGGCACCCGACGCGCGCTGGGACCTCATCGTCGTCGACGAGGCGCACAAGATGTCGGCCACCTACTTCGGCGGGGAGATCAAGTACACGAAACGGTACCAGCTCGGCCGGCTCCTCGGCTCCATCACGCGCCACTTCCTCCTCATGACCGCCACACCACACAACGGCAAGGAGGAGGACTTCCAACTCTTCATGGCGCTCCTCGACGCCGACCGCTTCGAGGGCCGCTTCCGCGACGGCGTCCATACCGTCGAGGTCTCCGACCTCATGCGGCGGATGGTCAAGGAGAAGCTCGTCAAATTCGACGGCCGGCCGCTCTTCCCCGAGCGGATCGCCTACACCGTACCCTACAAGCTCTCGCCCGTCGAGGCGAAGCTGTACAAGGAGGTCACGGAGTACGTCCGCGAGCAGTTCAACCGCGCGGAAGCGCTCCAGAACGACAGGCGCGCCGGCACCGTCGGCTTCGCGCTCACCATCCTCCAGCGCCGCCTCGCCTCCTCGCCCGAGGCGATCTACCAGTCGCTGCGGCGACGTCGCGAGCGGCTCGAGTCCCGCCTCCGCGAGCTCGAGCTGCTCCAGCGTGGGAGGGCAGAGGCGGCGCTCGTCGCCTCGATCCCCGCGCTCACCGACGAGGATGTCGAGGACCTCGAGGACGCGCCCGAGGACGAGCTCGAGGCCGCCGAGGAGGAGATCCTCGACCAGGCGACCGCGGCGCGCACGATCGACGAGCTCAAAGCCGAGATCGAGATCCTCAGGGGCCTCGAAGTCCTCGCCCAGGACGTCCGCCGCAGCGGCGAAGACCGGAAGTGGAAGGAGCTGGCCTCGCTCCTCACCGAGATCTTCACGCCTGCCGCGATCGCGGACCGCGTCGCCGAGCCGAGGCCGCGCTACGGCACCGCGGGCGTCGAGGCGCCCAGGCCGTCGCCGCGGCAGAAGCTCGTGATCTTCACCGAGCACCGCGACACGCTGAACTACCTCCAGCAGCGGATCACGACCCTGCTCGGGCAGCCGGAGGCCGTCGTCGTCATCCATGGCGGGATGGGGCGCGAGGAGCGGATGAAGGCCCAGGAGGCGTTCCGCCACGACCCCGAGGTGAAGGTCCTGATCGCGACCGACGCCGCGGGCGAGGGGATCAACCTCCAGCGCGCGCACCTGATGGTGAACTACGACCTCCCCTGGAACCCGAACCGGATCGAGCAGCGCTTCGGGCGTATCCACCGCATCGGCCAGACGGAGGTCTGCCACCTCTGGAACCTCGTCGCCGAAGAGACGCGGGAAGGCGATGTCTACCGTCGCCTCCTCGAGAAGCTCGAGGAAGCCCGCCGCGCCCTCGGCGGCCAGGTCTTCGATGTGCTCGGGAAGCTGCAGTTCGAGGGGAAGCCGCTCCGCGAGTTGCTCATCGAGGCGATCCGCTACGGCGAGCGCCCCGAGGTCCGCGCGCGCCTGGAGAAGGCGGTCGAATCGGCCGTGGACCAGACACGGCTGCAGGAGCTGCTCGAGGACCGGGCCCTCGTCCAGGAGACGATGGACGTGAGCCGGATCCAGCGCGTGCGCGAGGAGATGGAGCGTGCCGAGGCGCGTCGCCTGCAGCCCCACTACATCGAATCGTTCTTCCTGGAAGCGTTCCAGCGCCTCGGCGGCACCATCCGGCAACGCGAACCGCGGCGTTACGAGATTCGGCACGTCCCGGCGGTGATCCGCAACCGCGACCGTATGATCGGCATCGGCGAGCCGGTCCTCCAGCGCTACGAGCGCATCGTCTTCGAGAAGGACCTCATCGCGCCGCCGGGGCAGCCCCCCGCCGCATTCGTCTGTCCGGGCCATCCGCTCCTCGACGCGACGCTCGACCTCACCCTGGAACGGCACCGCGACCTGCTGCGCCGCGGCACCATCCTGGTCGACGAGCGCGACCCCGGCACGCAGCCCCGGCTCCTCTTCTACCTCGAGCACGCGATCCAGGACGGCACCACCACGCCCAGCGGCGAACGGCGCGTGATCTCGAAGCAGATGCTCTACGTCGAGATGAGCGAAGATGGGACGACGCGGCACCTGCATTACGCGCCGTACCTCGATTACCGGCCCCTGCGCGACGATGAGCCGACGCCGGCCGAGATCCTCGACGCTCCCGAGTGCGCCTGGATCACGCGCGACCTCGAGAAGCGCGCCCTGGCGTACGCCATCGAGCACGTCGTCCCCGAGCACCTGGAGGAAGTCCGCTCCCGCCGCCTCCAGTGGATCGAGAAGACCCGCGCCGCGGTTCGGGACCGGCTGACCAAGGAGATCATCCACTGGGACCACCGGGCCGAAGAGCTTCGTCTCGAGGAGCAGGCCGGCAAGATCAACGCCCGGCTGAACTCCCAAGAGGCGCGGAAGCGGGCCGACGAGCTCCAGGCCCGGCTCGAGAAGCGGATGGCGCAGCTCGACCTCGAGGCGCAGATCTCCGCGCTCCCGCCCGTGGTGATCGGCGGGCTCGTCGTCGTGCCGGCCGGGCTCATTGCCCGGTTGACCGGCCGTCCGCTCCCCGGCGGCGCCGCGCAGGTCCTCGAGACGCAGGCCTCGGCCGCCCGGGCGCGCGAGATCGTGATGGAGATCGAGCGCTCCCTCGGGTACGAGCCCGTCGACCGGGAAGCCGAGAAGCTCGGCTACGACATCGAGAGCCGGGACCCGAAATCCGGCCGGCTGCGGTTCATCGAGGTCAAAGGTCGCGTCTCGGGCGAGGAGATCACGGTCACGCGCAACGAGATCCTCTACTCCCTCAACAAGCCCGACAACTACATCCTCGCCGTCGTCGAGTGGCTCCCTGGTGGCGGGCACCGGGTGCACTACATCCGCCAGCCCTTCGGCCGCGAGCCCGACTTCGGGGTGACCGCCGTCAAGTACGGGTTCCACGAGCTGGTGGCGAAGGGGGAGGTGGTGTCGGCATGACACCCGAAGAATTCCAGAAGCTCCTCTCGGCGCCGGAAGGCACGAAATTGGAGTTCAAGGAGGCCAGCAGGCTTCGAAGAACTGCTGCGCTACTGTGTTGCCATGGCCAATGAGGGCGGGGGCAAGATCGTCCTCGGCGTCACTGACGGCCGGCCGAGACAGGTCGTCGGTACCGCCGCCTTCCCCGAGCCCGGGCGGACGGAGGCGAGCATCTATCAGGAGATCGGCCGGCAGGTACGGATCGAGGAATTCGACCACGAGAACGGGCGGGTCCTCATCATCCACGTGCCGCCCCGGATGCCGGGAAGCGCATGGAGCTACAGGGGAGCGTATTGGAAGCGCGCAGGAGATGCTGTCGTCCCCATGACGGACGACGAACTGCGCCGCATCCACGCGGAGGTCGCTCCCGATTTTTCGGCCGAGTACGCGGACGGCGTCACCATGGCCTCTCTCGATCCGCGCGCGATTGCCGAGTTCCGGCGACGCTGGGCAAGGCGGAAAGGCGATCAGCGGATCGAGACGTGGAGCGATGAGGAGGTTCTCCGAAATGCGGAGCTGGTCATCGATGGACGTTTCACGAACGCCGCGCTCCTCCTCTTCGGAACCCGCGATACGCTCACGCGACACATTCCTCAAGCCGAAATCGTCTTCGAGTACCGTTCTGGGGAAGCGGCCGGCCCGGCCCAGGACCGCGGTGAATTCCGGGAAGGCTTCCTGCTCTTTCACGATCTGCTCTGGGAGCTGATCGACCGGCGCAACGATCGGCAAAGCATCCAGGACGGCCTGTTTCGGACCGAGATCCCCACGTTTGACGAGGCAGTCATCCGGGAGGCGATCCTCAACGCGTTCTGTCACCGGGACTACCGCCTTCCGGGATCAGTCTTCGTGCGCCAGTTCTCCAGACGCCTCGAAGTAACGAGTCCCGGCGGCTTTCCGCCCGGGATCACCCCGGAGAACGTCCTAGACGAGCAGAACCCACGGAACCGTCGTTTGGCCGAGGCCCTCGGACGCTGTGGCCTTATCGAACGGTCCGGGCAAGGCATGAACCTGATGTTCGAGCGCTGCATCCGGCAGAGCAAACCGCTGCCCGACCTGACCGGGACTACCGATCGCGAGGTGCGCCTCGTCTTGAACGGCAACATCACGGATCCTGCCTTCCTCCGGTTCATGGAGCGACTCGGAGAGGAGACGTTGGCGTGATTCAATACCCGAGATATGCTGTTACTGGACCTGCTCCACCGGACCGACTCCATCCCAGCAAAATACCGGGATCGCGCCCAGCGTCTGATCGAACTCGGAGTAATTGAGACCGTGGGCCGCGGGCGCGGGACACGCTATCTCCTCAGCCGACGGTTCTATACGGCTATGGGGAGGCCCGGCGTGTACACGCGGCGGCGAGGGTTGGACCGTGAAGAGCACAAGGCGCTGCTGCTCAAACACCTTCGGGGCGTAGGGAAGAGCGGCAGCCCGATCTCGGAACTCCAGCAGGTGCTCCCTTCGGTTTCCCGGTCGCACCTCAAGCGGCTACTGGACGAGATGCGTAGCGAGGGGGCTGTCACACTCAGGGGCGAACGCCGCTGGGCGCGCTGGGTCGCGGTCGACTCCTCGGCTCCATAGGCTCCGTGGTTATGAGCCAGATCTGAGCCATAGCGCTGATTCATAAGCGCGAAAACTCTCGAATCACCGGGCTTTCTATGGAGCACCAATGCGATTACAGACCCGTAGCCCGTGATCCATAGAACGAGGCTCGCGGGCCGGTGGCCGGCGCTGCTCGCGGGGCCGCGCCGGGGCAATGTCTACGTACTGGCCGGGTCGTCGGGTCTCGGCAAACGCCGCTGAGCACCGGATGACGACCGACTCGAACGCGACGGCCTTGCTGCGCGCGGCCACACAAGGTAATCTCAATTACCGTAATTGAGATTACCCTACTCCAGAACCGCCCGATGTTCGTAGGACGCCAGCGAGAGCTGGCTGTGCTGCAGCGTGAGCTGAACGGCGCGAAGCCGTCCCTGGTCGTGGTGTACGGCCGGAGGCGAGTGGGGAAGTCCACGCTCATCCTCCGCGCGCTCGAGGGGCGGGCGCACGTCTACTTCCAGGCGACGCGCGTCACGGATCCCGACAGCCAGGAGCTCTTCCGCCGGCAGATCGGCCGCGCGCTGGGCTCGGACCCGATCCTGGACGGGCTGGTCGGGTGGGAGGCGCTCCTCGGCTACCTCCAACGGCAGGCGGAGGCGAGGTACCCGGGACTCACTGTGGTGCTGGATGAGTTCCCGTACCTCTGCGAGGCGAATCGGGCGCTCCCTTCGATCGTGCAGAAAGTGTGGGATGGCGTTCGGGCTACGGGGAGTCCGCTGAACCTGATCCTCTGCGGCTCCTCGATCAGCTTCATGGAGGAGCTGCTCGCTGAACGCAATCCGCTCCACGGCCGCCAGTCCGCCGAGTTGGATGTCGCACCCCTGTCGTATCGTGAGGCGGCGGAGTTCTTCCCATCGTGGAGCCCGGAGGACCGGCTGCGCGCTTACGGCGTGTTCGGCGGGATGCCCTACTACCTCTCGCTGTGCGCGCCCGAGCGTACGCTCGCCGACAACATCCGGGATGTCATCCTGGTGGACGGCGCGCCCCTGAGCGAGGAGCCGGAGCACCTGCTCCATGCGGAGCTCCAGAACGTCGCCCGGTACGCGAGCATCCTGCGGGCCGTCGCGGATGGCTGCACGCAACGCTCCGAGATCCTGAACCGGGTGCTCTCGAAGGAGGAGGTCGGGACGAGCCTGACCCCGTACTTCCACAAGCTCGAGGCGCTGCGGCTCCTCCGCACCGAGGTCTCGCTCGACGTCCGGGACCCGGACCGCGCACGCAACGCCCGGTTCTACCTGAACGATCCGTTCCTGGCGTTCCATTACCGGTTCGTCCTGCCCCACGGCTCCGCGCTGGAGGCGGGGCACGCGCAGGAGGTCCTGGAGGAAGTGATCCTGCCGCGCCTCGACCATTACATGGGCGAGCGGTTCGAGGAGATTTGCCGCGACTGGGTCCGGCTGCACGGCCGGGAGCGGCTCCCCAGCTCGGCCCGCGAGGTGGGTCGTATCTGGGGGTCGGATTTCGACATCGACGTCGCCGCCACGCTCCTGAACGGCGAGCAGGCGTTCGGCGAGTGCAAGTGGTGGGCGGATCCGGTGGGCCTGAACAAACTCGAACGACTCGATGAGAGCAGCGCCCGCACGAGGTACCGCAGGAGGGACGGTAGCCCGTACTATCTCCTCTTCGCCCGGAGCGGCTTCACACCGGAGCTGGAGGCCCGAGCCGGGGAGGACCCGCGGGTGATCCTCGTGACTCCCCGGCAGCTCCTGGGCGAGCAGACGAGAGCCTGCTGACGAGGCCTGCGCGGGCTGGTGGCCGATCCGGATCGTGATCGCGCCCGGCGGCCTCCCCGGGCCGGCCTGAAGATGTTGACGACCTTCGACCGCGCGACGTTCCCATCGCAGGAGCGTCGCTCACGACACGACCGGGTATGAAATACCGCAAGAAACTGATCGAAGTCGCCCTCCCGCTCGACGCCATCAACGCCGCGTCGGCGCGGGAGAAGTCCATCCGCCACGGCCACCCGAGCACGCTCCACCTCTGGTGGGCGCGCCGCCCCCTCGCCGCGGCGCGGGCCGTGATCTTTGCCCAGATGGTGGACGACCCCTCCGAGTACGTGGACGAGCTCCTCGCCGATCCGGTGCTCCGGCACGCCGCGGAGGCCGAGTTGCGCGCCCGCTGGGAGGTCTGGAAGCGCCGGGTCGCGGCGTACGACGACGCGCAGCGTCGGGGCGACGACTCCGTCCCCGAGCCCGGCCCCGAGCCGACCCTGGAGGAGTGCGCGGCCGACCTCGAGCGTCAGCGGCTCTTCGCGCTGATCGAAGAGCTGGTCCAGTGGGAGAACACGACGAACGAGAAGGTGCTCGAGCGCGCCCGCGAGGAGATCCGAAAGAGCTGGCGGCGCACCTGCAGGGACAACGCGGACCATCCCCGCGCGGCCGAGTTGTTCAACCCGGACAAGCTCCCTGCCTTCCACGACCCCTTCGCCGGCGGCGGATCGCTCCCGCTCGAGGCCCAGCGCCTCGGTCTCGAGGCCTACGCCAGCGACCTGAACCCCGTCGCCGTGCTGATCAACAAGGCGATGATCGAGATCCCGCCGAAGTTCGCGGGGATGCCGCCGGTCAACCCCGAGGCGCGGAACGACCGCTCGCTCTTCAAGCGGGAGTGGAAAGGAGCCCAGGGCCTCGCCGAGGACGTGCGCTACTACGGGAAGTGGATGCGCGACGAGGCGGAGAAGCGGATCGGGCACCTCTACCCGAAGGTGAAGATCACCCCGGAGCTCGTCCGCGAGCGGCCGGACCTGAAGAAGTACGAAGGGCGGGAGCTCACCGTCATCGCCTGGCTCTGGGCGAGGACAGTCAAGAGCCCGAACCCCGCCTTTGCCCACGTCGACGTCCCCCTCGCCTCCACCTTCATGCTCTCCACCAAGAAGGGAAAGGAGGCTTACGTCGAGCCGGTCATCGAGGGCGATGGCTACCGCTTCACCGTCAAGGTGGGGAAGCCGAAGGATCCGGAAGCCGCAGAGAATGGGACATCTGCGGGGAAACGCAGCGCCTTCCGATGCCTCATGTCGGGTACTCCGATTACCTACGATTACATCCGGGAGGAGGGTCAGGCGGGACGCATAGGCGCGCGCATGATGGCGATTGTGGCTGAAGGCGATCGTGAACGCGTCTACTTGCCGCCCACCCCAGAGATGGAGGAGATCGCGCGAAGCGCAAAGCCAGAATGGCGGCCCGACATGCAGCTGCCCAACAACCCACGTGACTTCAAGACACCGAATTACGGTCTGACCACCTTTGGCGACCTCTTCACCGACCGCCAGCTCGTGGCGCTGAACACGTTCTCGGACCTGGTGCAGGAGGCGCGGGAGCGGGTGAAGCAGGATGCGATCGCCGCCGGGCTGCCGGACGACGGCCAGGGGCTGGAGGCTGGGGGGAGGGGGGCGGAGGCGTATGCGGAGGGGGTGGGGGTGTATTTGGGGTTCGCAGTCGATTACGCGGCGAACTATTGGTCGGAGATTGCCACACCCGCCGAGGGCTTCATCCGAGGCACATTCGCGCGACAGGCCCTGCCTATGACTTGGGATTATGCTGAGGCCCCGCCCTTCGGCACCACTAGTGGGAACTGGCTTGCGGGAGTCGAATGGATTTCGAAAGCAGTAGAGCTATTTCCAGCGGTGAACTCTGGTTTGGCTATACAGGCAGATGCCGCCCGACAGTCCCTCTCCGCTGATAAGATTATTTCAACAGATCCGCCTTACTACGACAACATTGGCTATGCCGACTTGTCGGATTACTTTTACGTTTGGCTGCGCAGGTCACAAATCGCCGTATTCCGCAGTCTTTTTGCCACTCTAGCAGTTCCCAAGGCAGAGGAATTGGTTGCCACCCCATATCGGCATGGTGGCAAAGTGAACGCAGAAAAGTTACTTCCTCGACGGCATGACAGAAGCTATGACGCGGCTATATAGCACCCGATTTCCTTGGACACCGCTTTGGGGTAGAAGAGGGGGTCCAGAGGAGATCGGAGGCATGTTGACGGAACGGCAGTTGAACGGCTCGGGGGAGCTGCCCGAGCGCTGGAGTGCGAAGCGGAAGACGGAGATCGTGCTGCGGCTCCTGCGGGGCGAAGACCTTGGGCAGATCAGTCGAGAGATCCAGGTTGCGCCGCAGGTGATCGAGGAGTGGCGGCGGGCCTTCCTCGCCGGGGCCGAGGCAGGGCTCAAGAAGCGCGGCGGAGATCCGCTGGAGAGCGAACTGGTCCGCACCCGGGCCAAGCTGGGCGAGACGCTCATGCGACTGGAGCTCGCAGAGATGCTCCTGGAAAAAAGGGGATACATGGACGACCTGAAGAGGCTCAGGCGGTCCGAGAACTCGTAAGCCCCACGACGGGCAAGCGCTATCCGCTCACCCTGATCTGCTCGGTCTGGAGGGTGGCACGCTCGACGGTCTACGCCTCCCGGAGCGTCGAGCCGGCCGGCTCGACGCTCCGGGAAGTGCCCGCCCGGCGGGGGCCCAAGCCGACCCTCTCGGACGAGCTGCTCCTCGAGGAGATCCGGACCGTGCTGGAGGACAGCCCCTTCTACTCGGAGGGGCACCGGAAGGTGAGGGCCCATCTTCGGAAGAAGGGCTTCCGCGTGGGCAAGAACCGGGTGCTTCGCGTCATGCGGGAGAACGGCCTCTTGGCCCCGGTGCGGCGCAAGAACGAGCGAGGAGACCCGACGCACAGCGGGACCATCCGCACCGACCGCCCGGACGAGATGTGGGGCACCGACGCCACGCGCTTCTGGACCGAGGAGGACGGCTGGTGCTGGTTCTTCGGAGCGGTGGACCACTGCACGACCGAGGTCGTAGGCCACCATGTGGCCAAGAAGGGGGACCGCTGGGCCGCGCTGGAGCCCATCCGAGAGGGTGTGAGAGCGCATTTCGGCCCCTACCGCTCGAAGGTGGCGATGGGGCTCAGTCTCCGCCACGACTGGGGCCCCCAGTACACGGCGGACCAGTTCCAAGGGGAGCTGCGCTGGCTGGGGATCCGGAGTTCCCCCTCGTACGTGGGCGAACCCGAGTGCAACGGGATCTGTGAACGCTTCATGAGGACCTTGAAGGAGGAGTGCATCTACGTCCACCGCTTCCGAAATCTGGAGGAGGCTCGGGGCGTGATCGCCGCCTTCATAGAGCGCTACAACCACCAGTGGCTCGTCGAGCGGCACGGCTACCGGACCCCCGCCGAGGTCCGCCGCGAGCTCACCCTCCTGGCCGCCTGATTAAGCCAGGGACTTGTCCAATGAACCGGGGGCGCTACACGGCTGTCAAGCCAGTCACACCCCACGTCACCGATCACCATCTACTATGCCTTCAAACAGTCGGAAACACAGGCTGAAAGTGGGACCGCAAGTACTGGCTGGGAGACGTTCCTTGAAGCAGTAATCAAAGCCGGATTTTCCGTTAACGGCACTTGGCCGTTGCGTACTGAGCGAAGTGCAAGAACGATTGGTATCGGCACCAACGCCCTAGCCTCCAGCATCGTCCTCGTCTGCCGTCCCCGCTCCAAGGACGCGCCGGTTGCCACGCGTCAGGAGTTCCTGCGGCAGCTCAAGGCCGAGCTCCCGGTTGCGCTCCGTCACCTCCAGCGCAGCAACATCGCGCCGGTCGACCTGGCGCAGGCCGCGATCGGGCCGGGGATGGCGGTCTACACGCGGTATTCGAAAGTGGTGGACGCCGCCGGCCAGCCGCTCCCGGTGCGGGAGGCGCTGGCGCTAATCAACCAGGTGCTGGACGAAGTCCTGGCGGAGCAGGAGGGGGACTTCGACGCCGACACCCGCTGGGCCGTCGCCTGGTTCGAGCAGAACGGTTTCGAGGAGGGCGAGTTTGGGCAGGCGGACGTGCTGGCGCGGGCGAAAAACACAAGCGTGGCCGGGATGGTCGATGCGGGTATCCTCGCCTCGCGCGCTGGCAAGGTCCGTCTCCTCGCCCCCAGCGAGCTCCCCGCGGACTGGGATCCGTTCACAGACGCCCGCCTGACCGTGTGGGAGATGGTGCATCATCTAATCCGCGTGCTGGAAGCAGAGGGCGAGGCCAGCGCGGCGGAGCTGGTGGCGAAGCTTGGGAGCAAGGCCGATGTAGCCCGCGAGCTGGCCTATAGGCTCTACACGATCTGCGAGCGGAAGAAGCGGGCGAAGGAGGCGCTCTCCTACAACGCGCTCGTGCAGAGCTGGCCGGAGATTGTGAGGCTGGCGCAGGCCGCGGCGAGCCGGGGCCGCCAGGAGACCCAGTTGGAGCTGACCTGATGATGGGAGGCGCCCCGGTGTCGGGGAAGGCGCGGACCCGGCCGTAGCGATGCAAGCACGGTGGATCGAATGATGTACCTGGTTTACATTGACGAGAGTGGGAACACCGGGGCCAACCTCGACTCACCGGATCAGCCGATCCACTGGCTGATCGCGCTGGCTGCAACCCCCGCGATGGTCACGCAGATCGAGACGGAGATGCTCGCCATCGCGGGGCGATATTTCGGGCTTCGCGCGAGGGCAGCAGATTTTGAATTCCACGGGGCCCATATATTCAGTGGCCGGACGACCGATTACCGCCAGTTGTCGGTGGCCGACCGCGTGAGGCTTTTCAACGAGTTGCTCTCGTTGATCGGTCGATTTGGCGTGCGGTTGTTCGTGCGAGGCATCAACAAGGCCGCACACAAGGACCGGGCACGCGATAAGGGCTACCCGCCCGACCACCCTCACCGCCTTGGCTTCATGTATCTTGTTGAACAGGTGGATGAGTGGTTGGAAGCCATGCAACCGGCTCCTGACCTGTTTGCTGCTCGCGAGCCGATCTACGGGCTCATCGTGGCCGACGAGCAGAATGAGGTTCGCCGGGATGTGGTAAGCGGGTTCGCCGCCTGGCGTCAGTATGGAACCGAGCACGGGTACCGGGCCCGCCACATTCGGTACTTAATCGATACGGTCCATTACGTTCCGTCGCAGGACAGCTGGCTGATCCAGCTCGCGGACTGTGTGGCCTTCGTGCGAAACCGGTACGGCAAGATATTCCGTGAGAAGGGCTTTCACGAAGCGCGGTACTCGGAGAGCGACCGAGCGATTGTCCACCTTTGGCGGGACCTCTGTGCGCCCCACGTCGTGAGCGCGTGTGGCCGTAGGGCACAGGTGGCAGACATGAAAAAGGCGCGATCAGGGCAGACCCAATTGTCCGCTGGGGCTCGCTCGGGCGAACCCGCTCCTGACCGCGCATATGTATGATAGCGAGGTGCAATCACGGCGTCAACACCGTATCGACACCCTGGCGCCCACCTGACGACGGCGCCTATGTCATGATTCATCGGTAACTTGCCTTTAATAGCGACACCACCGATACGAGAAGCCACCAACCATGGCGATCACCAACCGCGACCGCGTCGGTCGCGCACTCGATCTGCTGCGGGACGGCCTCGCGCCGTTCGTGGAGCGTGAGTTCACGAACGTCTACGGCGATCGCGCCCGCGAGGAGGCGAGGCGCTTCGTCCAGGACGACCGACTGAACCTGGACCTCCCGTTCGCCGAGTGGGACGTGGCACCGCTGCTCCGCCTGATGTGGGAGGCGTGGAACGACGTCTTCCGGAGGACGCTCGGCCACGCGGAGCGGTCGCTGGTCAGCGAGCTGCGCGACGTGCGGAACCGCTGGGCGCACCAGCGCACCTTCTCTACGGACGACGCGTACCGCGCGATCGACTCGGCGATCCGCCTCCTCACGGCGGTCTCCGCGCCCCAGGTCGAGGACCTGGAGAAAGCGCGGATGGAGCTGCTCCGGGTGCGCTTCGAGGAGCAGGCGCGAAACGAACGGCGGAAGAGCGCGGGGGCGGCGATCGAGAGCCAGGTCACGGGGACGCTCAAGCCGTGGCGCGAGGTCGTCGAGCCGCACCCGGACGTGGCGAGCGGCCGGTACCAGCAAGCCGAGTTCGCGGCGGACCTCTGGCAGGTCCACCTCGGTCAGGGGAGCGCGGAGTACCGCGACCCGGTCGAGTTCTACCGGCGCACGTACCTCACCGAGAGCCTCCGGCGGTTGCTGGTCGGCGCGATCAAGCGTCTCACCGGCAAGGGCGGCGACCCCGTCGTCCAGCTCCAGACCAACTTCGGCGGCGGGAAGACGCACTCGATGCTGGCGCTCTACCACCTCTTCTCCGGGACGCCGCCCACAGAGTTGGTCGGAATCGAGGCAGTGCTGCAGGAAGCGGGGGTGGAGTCGCTCCCCGCGGTGCGCCGCGTCGTTCTCGTGGGCAACAAGATCTCGCCCGGCAACCCGGTCACAAAGCCCGACGGCACCGTGGTCCGCACGCTCTGGGGCGAGCTGGCGTGGCAGCTCGGAGGCAAGGAGGCGTACGAGCGGATCCGCGCCGACGACGAGCGTGCGACCAACCCCGGTGACGCGCTCCGCGAGCTCTTCGACGCGTACGGCCCGTGTCTGATCCTCATCGACGAGTGGGTCGCGTACGCCCGGCAGCTCCACGACGAGGACGACCTGCCAGGCGGGAGCTTCGAGACCCAGTTCAGCTTCGCCCAGGCCCTCACGGAGTCGGCCAAGCTGTCGAAGCACTGCCTGCTGGTGATCAGCCTCCCGGCTTCGGACACCGCCAACGCCGGCGGGACGTCGGTGGACGACGTCGAGGTCGGCGGCCAGCGTGGCCGGGAGGCGCTCGCGCGGCTGCGGAACGTGATCGGCCGCGTCGAGACGTCGTGGCGGCCGGCCACGGCCGAGGAGAGCTTCGAGATCGTGCGGCGCCGCTTGTTCCAGCCGATGGTCGATCCGAAGCAGTTCGTCGACCGCGACAACGTCGCTCGCGCGTTCTACGACCTGTACCGTACGCAGAGTCAGGAATTCCCGTCCGAATGCCGGAACCCTGACTACGAGAAACGCATCCGGGCCGCTTACCCGATCCACCCGGAGGTCTTCGAACGGCTCTACAACGATTGGGGGACGCTGGTCACGTTCCACCGCACCCGGGGCGTGCTGCGCCTCATGGCCGCCGTCATCCACTCGCTTTGGGAGAGAGGAGACCGCAACCCGCTGATCCTGCCGTCCACGATCCCGATGGATGACGACCGCGTCCGCTTCGAGCTGACCCGGTATCTGTCGGACAACTGGACGCCGATCATCGAGAAGGACGTGGACGGGCTGGACTCGCTCCCGCAGCGGCTGGACAATGAGGTCCCGAATCTGGGGCGCTACGCCGCCGCGCGGCGCGTGGCCCGGACGATCTATCTCGGCTCCGCACCGACGACGGGCATGGCGAATCGCGGCCTAGAGGACCGGCGGATCTATCTCGGCTGCGTCATGCCGGGCGAGCCGCCGAACGTCTTCGGCGACGCGCTACGCCGGCTCGCGGCCCAGGCGACTCACCTCTACCACGACGGCACGCGGTACTGGTACGACACGCAGCCCACGGTCACCAAGCTCGCGGAGGATCGCGCCGAGCAGCTCAAGCGGGACCGGGATGCCATTTTCCGGGAGATCGACCGGCGGCTGCGGAAAGATCTCGTTAAGACCGGCGATTTCCCTCGCGTGCACCCGCTCCCGGTTTCGGGCCAGGACGTGGCCGATGACGTCGACACGCGTCTCGTCGTCCTGGGGCCGGACCACCTCTACGGGAGGGAGGCAGACAGCCCCGCGCTTGTCGCCGCGAAAGCGATCCTGGAGTCGCGCGGGAACGCGCCCCGGCGCTTCCGCAACACGCTGGTGTTCCTGGCCGCGGACCGGACCCGGTACCAGGACCTGGAGGCGGCGGTCTGCTCGTACCTGGCGTGGGACTCGATCGTGGCCGAGAAAGAGGAGCTGAACCTCACGCCTTTCCAGGTTCGGCAGGCCGAGATGCAAAGGCAGGCCGCGGACACGGCGGTGACGGCCCGGATCCCGGAGACGTACCAGTGGTTGCTCGTGCCGGTGCAGCAGACCCCGCAGTCGCCGATCGAGTGGCAGGCGATCCGCCTCTCCGGCCAGGACGCTCTGGCGGTCCGCGCGAGCAAGAAGCTGAAGCAGGACGAGCTCCTCGTCACGGCCTTGGGGCCCACACGGCTCAGGATGGAGCTCGACCGCGTCCCGCTTTGGCGAGGCGACCACGTGTCCATCCGGCAGCTCGTGGAGGACTTCGCCAGCTACCCCTATCTCCCGCGTCTCCAGAGCCCGGAGGTGTTGACCCGCGCGATCCAGGACGGCCTCGGCCTGCTCACGTGGGAGCAGGACACATTCGCCTACGCCGAGAGCTACGACGAGCAGCAAGGCCGCTACCGTGGGCTCCGTGCGGGTCAGCACGTCACCGTCGGGGTCGACGATCTCGGCCTTCTGGTCAAGCCCGAGGTGGCCCGAGCGCAGTTGGAGGCCGAGAAGCCTGTTGGGGTGACCGCACCGGGCGGCGGCATGCCGGATGGCGGGACGCCGCTCGGAGCTGGTGGCGCAGCAGGCGTGGCCGCAGTAGAACCGCGTCAGGCGGGGCAGCAACCGACCAGCCGCCGCCCTACGCGCTACCACGGCTCCGTCAGCCTCGATCCAACGCGCGTCGGGCGGGATGCCGGCCGCATCGCTGAGGAAGTGATCGCGCACCTCGCGAGCCTCGTCGGTGCCCGCGTCCGCGTCACACTCGAGATCGAGGCGGAAATCCCGGACGGCGTGCCGGAGAACGTCGTGCGGGTGGTCACGGAGAACAGCCGGACGCTGAAGTTCGAGAGTCACGGGTTCGAAGATGAGTAGGGGACGGCGCGGCTGACTTGCAGGATCGATCCAACGAGGGAGTGATGGGACCGGATGTCCGACAGCGCTTCTCGTTCGGAGCGATCGTGCCACGGCCTAAGATCGTTGTGAGTCCAAGAGGCGCTCGTTCGCAATGGTCATACATCCAGATCACACTGTGGTGCTCGCTTCCCGATCAAGGGCAGTTTGGCGATCGCTGTTCGAGAGAGACTTGGACCTACTGCTCCTGGATCTCATCTATACGAGCCCGGAGTTCGGCAGGTGGCTCCTCGAGTCGACGATCGGATTACCGCGCGCGGATGACGCCTCTTTGTCGCTCGAGGGGGCATGGCACTCGGTGATCGGATTCGATGGACGCGAGTCCGACCTCGAGGCGCTATGGACCTTTAATGGCTCGCGCATTCGCATCTTGATCGAAGACAAGATCGAAGCGGAGTGCCAGCCCGGCCAGGCCGCGGCGTACGCGGAGCGCGCCAAGAGATATGTGGAGGATGGTGAAGCGGATCGCGCCGCCACAGTGCTGATCGCGCCCCTCGGCTATCCCGAAAGGTACTCAGAGGATACCGCGGCGTTCGATTACCACGTCTCCATCGAGAGCATTCGCGATTGGGTTGCGTCGAATCGGGATCTCCAGCCACGCAGCGCCTACATCGTCGCACTGCTCGATCACATGCTGGATCGTTCGCGGGAAGGACGGTCCACTCGTCGTGGTGGCGTCAATGGACGGACGGCGGGGCGCGGAGGGAAACCCCAATTCCCCGAGCTCTACGAATTGATCCGCGAGGAGCTCCGTAGTGCGTTCCCTCACCTCGGCATCACCAACTCATCGGAAGGCGAATGGGTTTACTTTTCGTTCCCGGGCAAGCGAGGGGGAGTGTTGCTGCGCTACCGTATGCGCGACCACTGGGCGGAACTGGTCTTTCCGAAGAAGTCCTTCGACGAGGAGACACTGCGTGCGGAACTTGCGCTGGCACCGCTGCCAGGTGCGTTCATCGGCGAGCGAGGGCAAACAGAGCGCGTGGTCTGGTGCCCCACACCCGAGATCGATGTGAGGGCCGATCCACGATCTCAAGTCGAGCAGCTTCGTGGAGCCCTGGCAACCGTGTCCGCGCTGGCGAACTGGTACCCGAATGTCGGCCGGGTACGCCTTCAGCTGGCCAGACGGGCAAGAAGCGAGGATACAGGTCCGTAGGGTTCACCCTCTGCGCGGCCATTGCCGGGCCGCGCCGTCTCCTTCCCCATTGCCCTCCCGCACGCCCAACCATTACTTTCGGTCCCGCGCCTCCCAAACGCGTCCCCGGAGCGGAATCCTGGGAGGAGGCCATCCATGGACACCCTCGTCAAGACCGTCGTGACCGTCCTCGTTCTCGCGGGATTCGTCTGTCTCCGGGAGGGGCGGCTCGTCGAACGGCGGCGGGCGTTCGGGCGACCCGAGTCGCCTGGCCACATGCCGCTGCTGGCAGGGGTGATCGGGACGCTCGCGGTGGGCGCACTCGTCTGGATCCTCCCCGGCGTGCGCGAGGACCCCGCCTTCGCCCTCACCGCGCCGCTGGCCGTCGGGATCGGCGCAGCGGCGGGCGTGCGCAGCGGGACGCGGACACGGCTGTCGTAGCCCCCAGCCGCCCTCCGTCTCGAATCGGGTGGGCCCACGGTCCCGAGATCTCCCGGCCACTCCGCCCTCGCGCGGGATCGGCTTCCGCTGGTGACTCGAGCAACGCACCGGCCACCCGCTCGGGCCCGTCCTCACCTCTCATTCCCCACCCGCACCCCGAACACCCGCAGCCCCCACTGCGTCGCGGGGCCGCTGCCGAGCGCGAAGACGATGGTGCCGAGCCCGATGGTCGCGCCCAGCGCCCAGCCCAACACCAGCACCGTGAGCTCGATCACCGTGCGCACGCGCCGCACCGACCATCCCGTCCGGGCCGCGATGCCGAGCATCATGCCGTCCCGCGGGCCCTTGCCCAGACCCGGCGCGATGTACAGCCCCGTCGCGAAGCCGGTGAGCAGCGTCCCGGCGGCGTGGTAGACGGGCCGCAGCCAGCCGGTCGCGGATGGGAGCGCGGGCAGCAGCAGGTCGATGAAGACGCCGATCAACACCATGTTCGCCAGCGTGCCGGGGCCGGGCCGCACGCCGATGAACCACGTGCCGGCGACGATCACAACCCCGACCACGATGCTCGCCACACCCACGCTCATCCCCGTGAGACGATGCAGGCCCACGTGAAATGCGTCCCACGGGCCCAGGCCGAACTCGCTCCGGATCATGAGCGCGCACGCGAGACCGTAGACGAACAGCCCCAGCAGCAGTTGCGCCCAGCGCCGCGACTCGCGGGCGAGCACCGATCCGCGCGTGCCCGTCCCGTCGTCCGTCGCCGCGCCGCGCGACCAATCGAGCGTCGTGTTCTTCGCCACGAAAGAATCCCCTCCCGTCGTTCCGCCGCCGGCGTCTCACCCGGTGCCGGCGGAGATCGTCCCTCCCGGTGCGAGCCCGCGGCCTGGCGCCGTGCGTGGACGCCGCGGGGCGCAGGTTCGCACCAATTAGCCGCGTCATACGCAGACCGGGACGGTACCCTCAACCACGTCCTCCCTTTCCCCGTGAGGGTCGTTCGGCCCCTCGTGCTCCGTGGCCGGGCCACACACCCGTACCCACCCGCGGGCGGAGCACTGCGCGGCCGAAGCGGGTTCGAGCCAAGAAAACGCCCCAGCCGCATACACGCGGACTGAACACTGCACACCCACGTCGAGCGCCGGCCCTGCCTTCAGCGCAATCGCCTCTCGGCTGACCTTCCCGCCCGACACCCTACACCCCAGATTGGGCCCGGGATGCTCCTTGGTGGAGCGACTTCCGGATCTCGTTCCCGGTTTCTGCTGATGAGAGCGATCGTCGTCGGCGCCGGCATCGGTGGGCTCGCCGTCGCCCGCGGGCTCCTGGCTCGCGGCTGGGATGTCGTCGTCTACGAGCAGGCGACGTCGTTCCGCCCCGTCGGCGCCGGGATCACTCTCGCGTCCAACGCGGTGCGCGCACTGGACTGGCTGGGCGTCGGCGACGAATTGCGCGAGAAGTCATCCGCCCACGGCGCGCTGGGGATCCGCACCCCGAGTGGCCGGTGGCTACTCCGCACGCCGGTCGAGGCGCTCGAGGCTCGCTTCGGCGTCCCCTCCTTCGCGCTGCACCGCGCCACGCTCCACCAGATCCTCGCCCGCGGCATCCCAGAAGCGGCGATCCGCACCGGCCATCATGTCACCACGGTCCGCGACGGCGCGCGTCCCACGGTCACCTTCGTCGGCCCTGACGGCCCGGGCGAGGATGAGGCGGATTTGGTCGTCGCGGCGGACGGCATCGACAGCCGCATCCGCGCCGCGATCTTCCCCGGCCACCCGGCGCCCGTGTACGCCGGCTACATCGCGTGGCGTGGCATCGTCTCCGCCGACGATGCACCGGCCGGCAGCCGCGACTTCGGCGCCACCGAGACGTGGGGCCGCGGGATGCGCTTCGGCATCGTCCCGCTCGGGGATGGGCAGGTCTACTGGTTCGCCGTTCTCACCGCGCCTGCCGGCTCGCACCGCGAGGATACGCTGGACGACCTCCTCGACCTCTACCGCGACTGGCACGACCCGATCCCCGCGCTCATCCGCGCGACACGCCCGGAGTCGCTCCTGCTCCACGACATCCGCTACCTGGCGACGCCGCTCCCGACCTACCACCGCGGCCGCGTCGTCCTCCTCGGCGACGCCGCGCACGCCATGACGCCTGACCTCGGCCAGGGCGGATGCCAGGCGCTGGAGGACGCGGTGACGCTGTGCGCCGTGCTCGGATGCGTTGACGACGTCGCAACCTCACCGACCCGCTCGCCCGCCACGCCAGCGGCAGCCGCACCGCTCCGCGCGCCCGAGGACATCGCGGCAGCGCTCGCCGCCTACGACCGCGCGCGCCTCGCGAGGACCCGCATGGTCATGCGCGCGTCCGCCCGGATGGGGCGTGTCGCACAGGCACGGTACCCCGTGGCCGCTGCCGCGCGCGACGCGCTCTTGATGCTCGTCCCGGCATCGGCGATGCTGCGTGCGAGCGCGAAGGTCTTGGGCTGGAAACCGTCGATGAGCAAGGCGGCATCACGCCGTGGAGGGTGATTCGGCGTGTACTTCTCGGCAGGGATCGAGACGGCGACATGGCCGGGGCCGGCTACCACACCATTTCCCGGCCGTCGTGTGCGAAGAAGAGAACCCGCTCTTTCACCTTCTCGCCGGTCAAGCGCTCCCAGCAGACCGCGTAGAGCTCGACCTGCTTCCTGTACTGCGCGACCCGCTCCGGCTTCGCGCCGGGCGCCGCGTCGGACTTGAAGTCGCAGATCACCCAGCCGTCGTCCTCACGGAAGGCGAGGTCGATGACGCCCTCGACGACCTCGGTGCGATCCTCGGCGCCGGGCTCCGCCAGCCCGAGCGCTCGAACCTCTGACGGCTGCAGCGCGATGCAGAACGGGACCTCGACCAGCCGCCGCTCCGCCCGCTGCGCGCGCTCCCAGAGGCGTGAGCGGCCGAGGCGCTCGACGAGGGCGACGAGCTCATCCAGCTCCGTCGGCTCGCCCCGATCGTCCACCGGCCGCTCGTTCTCGATCAGCGCTGCCCGGCACACCGCCCGCAACGTCTCGCCCGTCGCGCCCCGCGCTGCCGCCTCGATCGCCACGTGCACCGCGGTGCCCCACTCCGCGCCGCGGCCGACGGCGCCCGTACTCCCACCCAGCGAGGCCTCGCCGTCGGCGCCGCGCTCCGCCTCGGACACCGCATCGTCACCGCCCACGTCCTCGCCCACGCCCTCGCCCTGGCCGGGGTCCGGGGTCGAGGGTGGCCCCGCGGCCTCCTTCACCCGCGCGGTCACCGCCGCGATCCGGTACGTCGGCCGGGCGAGCTCGTTGCGCCGCGCCTCCAGCGTCTCGATCCGCCGCACGATCTCCGACGCCGGCTCGTCCAGCGATTCCCGCTCGGGTCGCGGCGTCGCCGCGAGCGTCAACCCGGTCGCCACCGCCGGGTCGTCCAGCGCCTCGTGGAACAGCGACCAGCACGACGTGGCCTCGGTCTTGTCGCACCGGGCGACGACGAGTTCTTCGGCCGCCCGCGTCGCCGCCACGTAGAGCAGCCGGACATCCTCCGCCGCCAGGAACTCCGCCTCCGCCGCCGCGTGCGCGTCCCAATCGAGCGGCCGGGCGATCACGCCGCCGTGCCGCCGCGTCGCGTCCTGGACCAGCACGTATCCGACGGCGTTCCCGTCGGCGTCCCGCGTGATGCGCCGGGTCGGCGGGTGATCCCTGTCCGCGGCCGGGTACGCAAGCACGACGACGGGCGCCTCCAGCCCCTTCGCCTTGTGCAGGTTCATCACCCGGACGACGTCCTCCGCCCCGGGCGCGAGCGGCGCGTCGACCTCCTGCGCCAGCGCCTGCTCCAGCACCTCGATCGCGTCCGGGAGCGACGTCGCGCCGTCCAGCGCGGCCACACGGAGGGCGTCCAGCGCGTAGACCAGCGCGCCGGCGCGCGTCGCGCCCAGCTCGCCCGCGGCGGCGTAAGGGAGCACGCCGAGCCGTTCCACGATCTTCCCGACCGCCACGTCCGCGGGGAAAGCCCGCGTCCATTCCCAGAACTCGCGCATCACCGCGAGCGCTGCGGCGACGGGGCCACCCGCGCCCATTCCGGCACCGCCGGCCCCCCCGTCTCCCACGAACGAGAACTTCCCCCCCGCCGCGGCGTGTTCGTACAGCTCCTCGAACGACAGCCCGAAAAAGAGCCCGTGCAGCGCCGCGACGGTGAGGACCGGGTCGCCCGGGTCGGCGAGGGCGCGCAGCAGAAGGATCAGCTCCGCCAGCTCCTCTTCGGCGCCGACGCCCGAGCCCGAGACCTGGACCGGGATGTTCCGCGCCTCGAGCGCCCGCGCGTACGCGGACAGGTGGTTCTTGGTCCAGGTCAGGATCATGAAGTCGCCCGGGCGGCGCTCGCCCCGGTCGATCCGCTCCCGGATCCAGGACGCCAGCAGCTCGCTCTCCGGGCCCGCGACCCGCGCGCCGGTGATCTGTCCCCGCCCGTCCGCCGGCTCGACGCGGTACCAGAACACCCCCTCGTGGTCGGAGCGCCCCGGCGCGACGGCGAGCGGCGCGAACGCGGCCTGCTGCTCCGTCGCCTGCGGCGGGAACGGGCCGTCGAAGACGCGGTTCACGAACGTCTCGATCGGCTTGCGCGACCGGAAGTTCGCCGTGAGCGTCAGCACCGCGCCGAACTCCTGGAAGCGCGCCTTGACCTGGTTGTAGACCGCGATGTCCGCGCGCCGAAAGCGGTAGATGCTCTGCTTCGGGTCCCCGACGACGAAGAGCGCGCCGGGTCGCGGCGTCACGTGCGTCCAGCGCGACTCATCCACGTCGTCCGAGGCGAGGAGGAAGAGGACCTCGGCCTGGATGGGGTCGGTGTCCTGGAACTCGTCGACCAGGACGAAGCGGTAGCGCTCGCCCAGCTCGCGCCGCGCCTCCGGGTGCTCGCGCAGCAGCGCCGCGGCTCGGAGCAGCAGGTCCTGGAAGTTCAGCCGCGCCAGGCGGAGACGCTCCGCGGCGTAGTGCCCCGCCGCCGCGCGGGCGAAGCGCAGCGCGATGCGGTACCGATGCGCCAGCCACCGGTCCAGGAGCTCGCGCGCGGCGCCGCCCTCGGCCGCGAACTCCTCCCAGCGCTGGCCGAGCGCCTTCGCCGCGGCTTTGACCTCCTTGCTGTCGCCCCACTTGTACTGCGTGACCTTGCTGCTCGCCGTGACCGCGAGCTGGAGCGCATCGAAGAAGTCGACAGTGCGCCGCCACCCCGGGAACCGGCGGGTGAAGTCGAGGCGACGCACCTTGCGCTGCAGCTCGTCCCAGCCGCCCTCCGGCTCCTGGTCCGGGAGGAGGCGCAGCGAGTCTTGGAGCAGCGCCTCGAGCGCCGCGCGGACCGGCGCGATCTCGGCGGACGTCGGCCGGGGCACCCGCTCGGCGGGGTAGCGCACGTCCGGGTTCGCGCTCAGCTCCTCGAACGCCCCGCGGAGCTGGGCGGGGCGCAGCCCCACCTCGGCCAGCCGCTTCAGCAGCCGCGACTTCCGACCGGAGAGCCGGTCCAGGAACCGCACCCAGCTCTCGGTGCGCAGCCGCTTCTCGTCCGAATCGCTCACCTCCTCGAAGTTCGGCGGCACGCCCGCCTCCAGCGGCCGTTCCCGCAGCAGCCGGCCGCAGAAGCTGTGGATCGTTCCGATGAAGCACCCGTCGAGGGAGGCGAGGGCGCGGCCGAATCGGTCGCGCGCCGCGTCGTCGCCGGACTCCAGCGCGCTCCGGTACTCCCGCTCCAGCCGCTCCTGGAACCGCTCCCGCAGCTCCGCCGCGGCCTTGCGGGTGAAGGTCACGGCGGCGATCTGGTCGACCTCCGCCCGCCCGGTGCGGATGAGCTGCACCATGCGGCCGACCATTGCCGTCGTCTTCCCCGACCCGGCGCCTGCCTCGACGAGGAGGTTCGTGTCGAGGTCGTTCAGGATGCGGTCGCGCTGCTCCTGATCCGGCGGCGTCCAGTCAAGCATACTGCTCTCGCAGGGTCCTGAGTCGCGCGTACTCCGGGGCGTCGGCCTGGAGCGCGGCCTTCGCCCACGCCACGTCGGGGCAGGTCGTCTTGCCGTAGTCGTCGGTCCGGGCGCGGCAAACCGCCTGGAAATCGCAGAACTTGCAGTCCTCGGGATCGTCCGTCGGGAGGAAGTGGCCGCTGGCGGCGATCTCTAGGAGCAGCTCGACGACCGCGGGCCCGTCGGCGATCGCCTCGCGGCGGTAGACGACCCGCTCGGTCTCGCCGCGGACCGTGGGGAAGTGGTACTCCATCGCCTCGACCGGCCGGCCGAGGAGCCGCTCCACGGCAAGGGAGTAGAGGATGTGCTGGAGGCGCCGGCCGCCCTCGAACGGCCGCGTCGCCCGGTACCGCGTCCGGCTTCCGGTCTTGTAGTCGACGACGCGCACGCCGCCGTCCGGCGCCCGGTCGATCCGGTCCACCCGACCGGCAAGGCGGAGCTCGCCGCCGGGGAGCGGGATCGTCACCTCCCGCTTCCCCGGCCCGAAGTCCAGCTCCAGCCATTCCCAATCTGGCCGGGTCCGGCGGATCATGTCGACGAAGGCGCGGACATCCGCCTCCAGCTCCGCCGCCTCGGCCTCCAGCACCGCGTCGTTGGGCGCCGGGCGACGGAGCAGCGTCCGCTCGATCTCCTCGCCCAGGACCCGCAGCGCCAGCTCCTCGAACGCGACGTCGTCCGGGTCGATCCCGACCCGCCGGGCGGCGTCGAGCGTCCGCTCGTAGACGGCGTGGAGCAGCGTCCCGCGGTCGAGGGCGTCGAGCCACCGCTCCGGATCCCATTCCGGGTCGCGGACGGGCTGGATGCCGAGAACGAACTGGAGGAAGTAGCGCCGCGGGCAGGCGCCCAGCGCCTCGAGGCGGGAGGGCGAGAGGACCGCGCCCCGGCGCCGCGGGTCGAGCCCCGGCCGCGGGCGGATCAGGCCGTCGTACGACGTCGCCTCGTCGCGCGACTTCTCGGCCGCGGCGGCGAGCCCCCGGTCCAGCCCCGGGTGCGCGGCGCGGACGACGTCGACGCCCGCGCGCAGCGCGCCGTCCTCGGTCGAGAGCGCGTCCAGCCACACGTCGGC
>Ga0065723_100055_pt1 | contig 28183 bp, 19 predicted proteins | sample TheenrcuSG05Z960_FD_59110 | JGI IMG/M metagenome (GOLD analysis project Ga0065723, IMG submission 59110) | Thermophilic enrichment culture from UC Davis - Sample SG0.5Z960 | ecosystem: Engineered > Solid waste > Grass > Composting > Bioreactor | place: USA: University of California, Davis
CGAAGTCATCCTCCTGATGCCGGTGATCGAGCGCCACCTGCGCCGTCACGTCGGCAAAACGTGGGGTTGCCCGCTCCGGCAACAACGGCAGTTCAGGCAGGCCCACTGTGGCCTCCTCCTGGCGAAAAACCAGCCGCTGGTCGGCGGCCACATTTCGGCGCACCTCGTGGCGACCGTCGGGCCAGACCACCACCACGGCATCGACCGTGTCGTGCGGGCCCAGCCCGAAGGTCAGCACCGGATCCACCGACGACTGGAAGCCCCGGTTGGGCATCTGCTCCTGGTAGAAGCGCTGCGTCCCGGCCAGCACGGTCACTTGCGCGCCGATCCCCTGCGTGTTGGGCGGCGTGCCGATCAGCTGTACCTGCAGGAAATGTCCGCCGGACCGCTCACGCGCACGGTTGCGGTAGACGCGCACCGGCCCGTTCACGTCGTTGACGACGAGGTCCAGGTCGCCATCGCCGTCCAGATCGCCGTAAGCAGCGCCGCTGGAGAAGCCCGGCCGCCCGAGGCCCCATGCCTGCGCCCGATTCGTAAAAGTGCGGTCGCCGTTGTTGTGAAAGGCATAGTTCGGGAGCGGGTGCGAGGGCATTTTTCGAATCAACGCCAGATAGTCGACCCCTTCCTCACGGATCACCGCCCGCATCGTCTCTTCGGCCGAGAGGTATTCGAGATAATCCTGATCGATCACATCCCAGAAGATGCCGTTGGCTACGAAGATGTCTTTGTAGCCGTCCAGGTCGGCATCAAAGATCAGCGCGGCCCAGCTCCAGTCGGTGGCGGCCACACCGGCCCACATCCCGATCTCGCTGAAGGTGCCGTCCCCGTTGTTGTACTGGAGCGTGTTGCGGGTGAACTGATGGTAAAAACCATTTCCCACTTTGGTCTGGTAGAGCTGCCAGCCCTCGAAGGTGGTCGTGGTCTTCAGGCGGGCGTCGTCCTCGGGCAACATGTCCGTCACGAAAAGCTCCGGGAAGCCGTCGTTGTCGATGTCGGCCGCATCGGCGCCCATGGACGAGAGGCTGATCGACGCCATGGCCTCTTCCAGCACTTCCCGGAAGGTGCCGTCGCCCTGGTTTATATAGAGGTAATCGCGCTCGAAGAAATCGTTGGAGATGTAGAGGTCGGGCCAGCCGTCGCGGTTGAGATCGGCCACGGTCACGCCCAGCCCGAAGGCGATCTCCGGCCCGAAAATGCCGGCCTCGGCACTGACGTCCACAAAGCGGCCGCCGTCGTTGCGGTAGAGGCGGTCGCCTCCTTCGTGATTGCGTTCGTGACGCGTGTTGCGGAAGTCCAGGCTGATGATGGGCCGCATGGAGTTGTTCAGGACGTAGACGTCCAGATCGCCGTCCCGGTCGTAGTCGAAGAAGACGGCATGGACCGAAAAGCCCGTGTCGGCCAGGCCCAGCTCGGCGGCCGCCTCCCGGAATCGCGGGATGCCGTTCGCGTCGGGCCCCAGGTTCAGATAGAGCTCGTTGGCGCGGAGGCTGTCGGCAAACGGTCCGGCATGGCACACGTACAGATCAGGCCAGCCGTTGCCGTCGACGTCGGCCACGGCCACGCCGGTGGTCCAGGGCTTCGTTCCGGCCACGCCGGCCGCATCGGTGACGTCCTCGAAGCGCCAGTCGCCTCGGTTCAGGTAAAGCCGGTTGGGACCCTGGTTGGCCGTCAGAAAGACATCGAGGCGTCCATCGCCGTTGAAGTCGGCCAGCCCGACGCCTCCGCCGTTGTAAAAGTTGCGATAGATAAAGACGTTGAACTCCTGCGTTTCGCGCAGGCGGTTTTCGAAGCGGATGCCCGTCTGGCGAGGGGACAGCGCTTCAAACAGGGCGTCGGCGGGCACGCCGGGCTTGCGACACCCTCCCAGCACCAGCAATCCCACCAGGCCGAGGCTCCTGAAACCGCGCAGCAAGAAGCGATGCATCATGCCTGAATTCCGAACAGCTTTGCCCCAAAGAAAACACCGCCGGAGCGCTGCCGCAAGGCAACACCCCGGCGGTGTCTCGTCGCGCCGCTTACCGGACCATCAGTAGCCCGGATTTTGCTGCAGATTCGGGTTGGCGTCGAGCTGCGCCTGGGGAATCGGGAAAAGCAGTACTCGCGGATTGCTGGGATCCTTGAACTCCCAGGCGCGCGTAAACTGGCCATGACGAATCAGATCCTGGCGCCGTTTGGCCTCCCAGGTCAGCTCGAAGAGGCGCTCATCCAGGATCGCCTGCCGCAACGCTTCGCGGCTGGAATAGTCGGCCAGGTTAAGCGGCTTGGGCGGATCGAAGACACGCGCGCGCACTTCGTTGATCAGGTCGATGACCTGCTGAGAAGGCCCGTTCAATTCATTCAGGGCTTCCGCCTTGATCAGGTAGATCTCGGCCAGGCGGAACCAGGCATAGTCGTTCCCGTGGTTTCCGTTCACGTTGTTCGGATCGGGCCCGTACTTGAGCACGCGCACGCCTTCACGCTCGTTTGCATTTGTTACGTTCTGAATCTCCGGCGTATAGACCAGCGGTGCGCCCGTGCGGTCCGTCAGCGGATCACCCTGCGAGTAGCACTGGCTGCCCACGCAGTTACCCCGCGGCTCGGCATACTGCTGCCCGACCAGGAAGATCGTGCGTCGGGCATCATCCTGGTCGAACTTGTTGTACGTCTCGGCCAGAATGGCATGGCCATTCCAGGGCGAAGGCGACAGCTGGTTATAATGCAACGTTCGCATCTGGAAGGTCATGCCCAGACCGTTTTCGGGCAGGTGCTGGATGGCGAAAATCACTTCCGGGGCGTTCTCGTTGTTGGGTAGAAACATGGCCAGCCATTCGCTGGCATCCTGGGCCAGCCGGAAGTAGCCGGAGTTGATGATGTTATCGGCCCGCTGGATGGCCGCTTGGCAGGCATTCTGCTCACCGCTGACCTGCACATCCACGCAGGAGTTGTACCCGGTAGGATTCAGCTGATCGCTGTTGCGGGTGAANACGCCCGCGTTCAGGTACATGCTGGCCAGGATCGCNTCGGCGACCCATTTGGTAACCCGNCCCGNAAGCGGCGGCTGCTCCGGNAGGTTATCGTAAATTTCCAGCAGTTCGCTTTCGATGAAATTGAAAACTTCGGCCCGCGNAGCGTTCGCCGGCGGGTTGTTGGGATCGACGACAAATTCGTCGTCGCCCACGATGGGCACGTTGCCGAAAAAGTCCAGCAACGTATAGTAGAAGAAGGCCCGNAGCAGCCGCACTTCGGCTTCGAGCTGCGCTTCGTTNGGNGCNTCGATTTCCGCCAGGGTCTGCAACAGNCCGTTCGCACGCGCAATGCCCGTATAGGAATCGACCCAGGCGCCGTTGATATCGACCAGCGANGGATCCCACTGGTGNCGATGGATNGCCAGCCAGCGGCCGCCGTCGAACCAGTCCTGCCCACGNGTGGGCACGACGGTTTCGTCGGAGGAGACCTGACTCAGGTTCCAGTAATTCCATTCCAGCGCCCGAAGTTGTGCATAAATGGGCGCCAGGGCGGCGGTGATTTCTTTCTCGGTTTTGTAAAAGTTTTCGGGNGTTACCACCGAAAAGGTCTCTTCGGTCAGATCCGTACAGCTGCTGAGGATCAGTACGACCGGTGTCAGCAGCACCGCCAGCAGGATACCGGCCGTCTTATTTCTCTGCATGCCTCTCATGGTCAACGTTCTGTTTGAATGCGGATGAAACTGGTGCGTCATTCCTTTCAAGACCGTTAGAAGCCCAGGCTGATGCCGACCGTAAAGGTGCGCGCCCGGGGATAGTTCGTGTAGTCGATCCCCAGCGTCGCCAGCCCGGCATTCGTGTTAACCTCCGGATCGTATCCGCTGTAGGGGGTAATCACCAGCAGGTTCTGTCCGGACACATAGATACGTGCCCGCCGGAGATAACGGCTCCATGGCCCCAGATTGTTGAAGGTATAGCCGACCGTCACGTTGTCCAGCCGGATAAAGGAGCCATCTTCGATCCAGCGCGAGGAGTAGATGGCCGGTTCGTCCAGGGCGTCCGGATCGTCCAGCGCCGCTTTCAGGAAGTTCTGGTTCTGGAGCACGGCGCTCTTCGTCTGATAGACCAGGGCCGTGTTGTTGAAGACGTCGCGGCCCTGTTCGCCCCGGATGAACACGTAGAAGTCGAAGTTGCCCCAGTAGATATTGGTACGGAAGCCGTAGGTGAAGTCCGGCTGGGCATTGCCGATGATGGTCCGGTCATCACCGGTGATCTCGACCTGACCGTCGCCGTCCAGGTCGGCAAACTGCTGGCGGCCGTTGGCATCGACACCCAGGAAGACCGGTCCGTAGAAGGTGCCGATCGGCTCGCCCGGCAGCAGAATCTGCGCGTAGGTGTCCGACTGACCACGGCCACTGACCGTCCCGGTAATAATCTGATCGCGACCACCCAGGCTGACCACTTCGTTACGGTTGGTGCTGAAGACCAACCCGAAGAGCACGTTCAGTCCGGGCCGATCGACAGCCAGCGCATCGAGCGAAAACTCAAGGCCCCGGTTGCGCGTCTTGCCGACGTTTTCGATCCGGGTCGGGACCGGCGCCGGCTGCGGCACAGGGATCTCCAGCAACAGGTTGCTGGTGTTCTTCTCGTAGTATTCGATCGTTCCCGAGAATTTGCCGTTCAGCAGGCTGTAATCCAACCCGATGTTGAAGGTGGCCGTCTCTTCCCACTTCAGGTCCGGATTCGCATAGTTGACCGGGGCAAATCCGGTGTACGGCTGCTGATCGAAAACCGCCTGCAGGCTTTCGTTGGCGCCAAGCTGCGCCAGCGACAGGTAGTTACCGATCTCCTGACTACCCGTGATGCCATAGCCCACCTTCAAGCGCAGGTCGGTGAGCCAGTCCAGCCCCTGCATGAACGGTTCGCCACTGATACGCCAGGCCGCCGAGATGGCCGGGAAGAGCCCCCACTTGTTCCCTTCGCCAAAGCGCGAGGAACCGTCGTACCGAAGCACGCCGGTCAGGTAGTACCGGCTCTGGTAGTTGTAGTTCAGGCGCGTGAAGAACGAAATGAGNCGGCTNTTTTCCTTGTANGAAAACGTCCCGGCTTTGACCAGCTGGCTGGCCGACTGCATAGCGTTGTAGGTGGTGACGTCCGTGACGAATCCCTGCCCTTCCACGCCGAATTCTTCGGTCATGTACTCGTTGAACTCGTAGCCGCCCAGCAACTCCACATTGTGCGCCTGGGCAAGTGTGTTACGGTAGGTCAGGTAGCTCTGGAACGTCAGCGACGAGTGTTCCCGGCTGCGCTGCAGCGCCCGCCCTTCGTACTGGGCACCGGTCGGATTCTGCTGTGGGAAGTACTGGCGGCGACTCGACTGCGCCCGGTCGGCGCCGAAGTTCACCCGGGCCGTCAGGCCGGGCAGCAGATCCAGCTCGGCCCCGATGTTCCCCAGCGAGCGCGTCGTCTTTACGAAGTCCAGCACCTGCTCGGCCATGGCCACCGGATTGCGCACCGAGGTCCGGCCGTCCGCAATTTCAAAATAGCCATCCAGTGCCGGGGTCCCATCCAGGTTTTGATCGGCGTAGATGGGATAGGTGGGATTCATCTGATAGACGTTCGTAAACACCCCGCCTTCGAAGCCGGCCGTCTGGTTGTAGGGCAGCAGGTCGTCGTGCTGGAACGACGAAGTCAGGTTGAGCTGAAGCCGCAGCCGCCCGTCGAAGGCCTGATGGTCGGCGTTCAGGCGTCCGGTCAGACGTTCCAGCCCGGAGCTGATGACATGGCCCTGCTGATTCAGATAACTGACCGAAGCCCGATAGCGAGTCTGGCTCGTACCGCCCGAAAAGGCCAGATTATGGAAGTGCGTGATTCCTGTCCGCGTAACCGCTTCTTCCCAGTCCGTATTGGCATCACCCAGTACGTTCAGCGCATCCTGCGAAAGATTCCCGGCCTGCACCTGCTCCTGAACGAACCGCCGATATTCCTCCCCATTCAGCAACTCCAGCTTCTTATAGGGAGAGGCCGCCGAAATATACCCTTCATAGTCCACCTGAAGCTGGCCCTGACGGCCCTTCTTCGTCTCGATCAGGATCACGCCGTTCGCACCCCGCGATCCGTAGATAGCGGTGGCCGCGGCGTCTTTCAGCACTGTGATCGATTCGATGTCGTTGGGATTGATCAGGCTCAGGGGGTTGCGCGGTGGCGGCGGCGCGCCGTCAATCCCGGCCCCTTCCGGCATCAGGCGCACGTTGTCGATCGGCACGCCATCGATGACGATCAGCGGATCATTGCTGGCGCTGATGGAGGTGCCTCCGCGTAGGCGGATGTTCAATCCAGCGCCCGGCTCACCATTGTTCGAAATGATCGTCAGACCGGCCACCTGGCCCTGCAGCAGCTGGTCGGGCGAGGTATAAACGCCCTGATTGATCTCCGTCGCATCAATCGTCGCCACCGAGCCGGTCACGTCTTCACGCCGCTGCACGCCGTAGCCGACCACGACAATTTCTTCTAGCACCTCGACGGTGGGTTGCATGCGCACGTTGATGACCGTTCGGTCGCCTACCACCTCCTGCACCTGCTCGTAGCCCACGAACGAGAAAACCAGCACGGCTTCGGGTCCGGGCACTTCGATCTGATAGCGTCCCTTCGACGTCGGTGGTCGTNCCGGTCATCGTGCCCAGCACCACGATGTTGACGCCGGGCAACGGCTCCCCNGTCGTCGCGTCACTGACGGTACCCGTCACCGTGCGTGGCTGTGCAATGACAACGCTTACATTCCAGCATGCAAGCAGCAGGCTCAGCCCCAGCATGCGCGAAAGCAATGTTCTCATGGTACCCATTCGCTCAAATTGTTTGAGTAAATGTAAGAGTTTCCACTTGCTATGGGATCGCTTCCAAATCTCAACGATGGGTGCGGGAAATGCAATCCCTTTTTTAAGGGACACCCTTCAACTAAACCGTTTTAGTTGTAACGAGCTCGCAACCTTTTATACAAACTTCACAAAACTTTACCCGCCCTTTCTGATCCGGTGCTTAAAACAAAGCCCGCCTCCCCTGGCCCTTCAGGGAAGACGGGCGATCAGCAGTTCAGAGGTGGACTTATTGATTTCTGCCGGCACGCTTCGTGGTGATCAGAATCACCCCGTTGGCGCCCCGGGAGCCGTAAATCGCCGTGGCAGCCGCATCCTTCAGGACCGTGATCGACTCGATGTCGTGAGGGTTCAGAAAAGAGATGGTTCCGCCCGGTATCGGTGTGATGGGCATGCCATCGACCACATAAAGGGGTTCTGGATTGCCCAGGAGCGTGTTCTGCCCTCGGATGCGCACGATCAGTCCGCCGCCGGGCGCTTCGGTCACGTACACACCGGCCACGCGCCCTCTGAGCAACTCTTCCACGCGCGTCACCGGCCGCTCTTTGACCTCGTCCGGATCCAGCTCACTGACCGAGGCCGTCACCTCCTCCCGTGCGATCGTGCCGTAGCCGACGTTGACCTGCTCCTTTGCTTCCGCAGCCGACGCTTCGGTTTCGGCCACCGGCCGACTCCCCGCGCAGCCGGTCAGCCACAATGCCGCCACCAGCGCCAGCCCGCCCACCATGTGCCGCCGTTCCATGATGCCTGCTCCGGGTTGGGTTCAAGGATGCCGCTCTCCTTCAGGATACCTCTAAAAAATCTAAACGTTTCCCGTCACGAATAAACCTGTTCGTTCGAAGAAGCCCTGCTTTGAAAGAAAAGCAGGGGCGTACCCTGTGGTGCGCCCCTACCAAATCCCTGACGTTATTTCCTATCCCGTAGGGGCGGCCCCCTGTGTCCGCCCGGTCATACCCGCCGGATCACATCCGCCACACGGGGTGTGCCCCCTCATGCACCGGAAAATCAGCGATCCCATATCACATACGAGACACGCGCCGCCCTTCGCGACACCGACGCCCGGGTTGTTTATTCCAGCGGCAGCCGGAGCTGGCGGCGCACGTAGCCGGCCCCCTCGCCTTCGAAGCGCACCTGCAGGCGGTAGCCGCCGGGCTCGGGGCTCAGCATGACACCTTCGACGGCCTGCACCCGGCGTGGCGTGCGCACCTGCAACGTATAGCTCCGGCCCACCCGTCCCTCCAGCACCAGCAGCAGGCTGTCGGACGCAGCCCGCACGCGCAGCACCCGGAGCCCGCGGTTGTCCATTCCGGGCACCAGCGGCTCGGGGGCCACATAGACGTCGGTGCCCGGCCGCATGCGATAGCGGATCGTTGTAGGCCCGGCCACCGGTACGCGGATGCGCACGCGCTGCAGATCGCCTTCCTCCCGCACTTCGAAAACGGCCGGCCGATCGTTTACGGTCACGGACTCCACGCGGGCATCCAGCGGAAAGGCCGGCGCCAGATCCAGCGAGACGGGCGCCGCCTCGCCTTCAGGGATGATCTCCACCAGAAAGGCTTCGTCCGTGCGCCGAATGGCCAGCGCATACCGATCGCGTCCCACCGGCACGTGCCGCAACCGCAGCGAATCCCACACGGCCGGAAGCTGGGGCGCCACGCGCAACACCCGGCCGCCCTCCCGCACGTCCAGTCCCAGCAGTCCCCGCACCAGCGGGGTCACCACCATGGCCTCGGACCAGATCTGGTGGTGCGACGAGCGGCCGAAATCCCGATTGAAAGCACCCGAGAGCAATTCGGTCACGTAGCCCAGCGCCCCCTGGTAGGTCAACAGCGCGTTCGCCATCAGCGCCTGATAGCCGATGTGTGGTTTTTCGTAGCGATAGGCCGCCATCGATGCCCAGCCGGTAAACAGCGGCCAGACCGATCCGTGATGGTAGGAAAGCGGGTCGTAGCGGCTGCTGGCGTTCGACAGGATCCGCGTGCCCCAGTCGGTGGCCATCTGCGCGCTGCCCACGTGCTCCAGCGCCCGACGGGCACGTTCCGGGCTGAGCAGCCGCCACCAGAGCGGCACCGCCTGCAGCACCGTGTTTTCCGGCAGCAGTTCGGGGGCCGCGGCCCCGTCCGGCTTCCAGGTGGCAAACGCATAGAATCCTTCGGCTTCCAGCCAGTAGGTGCGCTCGATGGCTGCCCGCACCCGCACCGCCCGCTGCCGCACCTCGGCCGCCAGTTCGGTTTCGCCCAGGGCCGTCGCCATNGCCTCCATCCCCTCCAGCGCGGCCAGCCAGACGCCCTGCTGGTACAGCTCTTCGTGCGGCGGGTACAGCAGCCCCCCTTCCACCCAGCCGTGTCCCACGCCGGTGTTTTCCACCAGGTCGTTGCCGTCCGTGTCGGTGCCGGCCGTAAAACGGTAAGCCCTTACAAGTGCGTCCCAGTGCTGTCGGAGGTAGTCCAGATCCCCGCTCGCCTGCCAGTAGTCGGCATGTGCGATGATGAAGAGCGGCGTAGCATCGGCCGAAGCCCAGGGATACGGATAGTCCTCGAACCAGTCGACCAGCGCGGCGCTCTGGGAAATTTCGTGCGGGATCTTACCGTCTTCCCGCTGAAACTTTCGCAGGAAGTCCAGCGCCGTGCGGGTCGTCTCGAAGTGTCCGACGGCCGTCGTGGCCAGCACGGTCCAGAGCGCATCGCGTCCGAAGAACCAGGCAAAGCCGGGCCGCTCACTGTTGCCCGCCGTGCGGAAGCCGGCCACCAGTCCGGTGCCCAGATACGGGTTGGTTGCCAGTCCTTTATCAATGCCCACCAGCGCCCAGGCGTAGGCCGTGTTCAGCGTCGGATCTGGCGTTTCGACCTGCAAGGCCTCGTCCAGCAGTCGCTCGTAGTGCGCCACGTTCTGGCGGTAGTAGTTTTCGGCCTGTTCGAGCAGCCGCCGGTAGGTCGCGATCGCATCGTCGATGCCCTCGACGCTGCCCGTAATCACCACCGGAATGTAGTAGCGGGCGGCCAGCTCGGGCGTCACGTCCAGCTCGAACCGGTTCGGCAAGTCTTTTGGCTCTTCCTGATAGGGCTGCACCGACACGTCCCGGGCCAGCGGTGAGCCGATCAATCCGGCGAACCGGCGGGTTTCCTCGGTGATCGTATAAAACCGCCCCTCCTCGTTCCAGCCGAGGTAGCCTGTCATCAGACCGGCCGGCCACATGAGGCGCAGGTCGGGCCGAAACGCCACGCGGATCGTCAGCGGCCGCACGGCCTGCACGTCCAGCAGCATCACGATACCCGGCTCGTGCACCGGCGCGTACAGGATCTGTCGCACGGTGAAAGCCGCGTGGCTGTAGGTGAGCACGGTGGCCTCCGGCCGCGCTTCGATGTAGGCCAGCGTCTCCTCGCCGCTCAACGGCACCGGATAGTCGGCAATCTGGAATTCCAGCCGCAGGTCGCGCAGGATTTTGAGCGGATAGACCCAGACTTCGAAGGCGCGGTGTTCGTAGCCGAGCAGCGCCGCCCGCCGCCCCACCACGTCCAGAAACGCTCCGGCCTGCGTGGGTCGCGCCAGCACCAGCCGGCCGGTCGGCCGCTCAAAGCGCGGCACCAGTCCTTCGATCTGTTGCGCCTGCACCGCCATCATGCCGGACAGCAAACAGCCAAGGCATACTGCAATCCATGCGTTTCCTCGCAGCATCGTCGGTCTGAGGTTATGGACAAAAAAGCCCGTCCGACAAGAAAATGCCGGACGGGCCGAAAGGTCAAGTCCCTGCGCATTTCACGGCGCTTCCAGTTCTCTCAAAATAGCCGTTATCTGCGCTTTGAGGAGGGGGAGATCTCGCTCCACCGTTGTCCAGACTTCTTCGAGGTCAATGCCGAAATACTCATGCACCAGAATATTTCGCATCGCTACAATCTGCGCCCAGGGGATCTGCGGATAGGCCGCATGAAACGCCTGCCCCAGGCGCGCTGCAGCCTCACCGATCAGCTGCAGATGATGGATGATCCACACCTGAATCAGTTCGTTCTGAAGGAACGCCCTTTTGCCCTGACTGGCATATCGTTCGATCCGGGCAATCGCCTCCAAAATGTCCCTGAGTCTTTCGATGGGCGTTCTCATAGCGGAATGGCCTCCTTCAGCACTTTTTCGCGAATCCGGGGCTTGAGACCGGATTCGCTGATCACATCGACACGGCACCCCAGCAGCGCTTCCAGTTCAAGCCAGAGCGCGGCGTGGTCCAGCAGGCTTCGTCCCGGCTCAAAACGCACGATCAGGTCCACGTCACTTGCCACGTCGGCCTCTCCCCGCGCTACCGAGCCGAACACCCGCACGTCTGTGGCTCCGTAGCGGGCGCAGAGCCGAAGGATCTCCTCGCGTTTCTCTCTGAGCCGCTGCAGAAGTCGCTGCTCTGTTTTCATCCTGAGGTTTTATTCGGAAAACAAGTGGCATCACCCGAGACGGCACTTCGCTTCGCTCCGTGCCTGACTACAAGCGCGCTGGTTGTGCTTCAAACGGCCGGCTACAAACCTAACCGACAGCGCTATAAAGGGTTACAGGTCAAAATCGTGACCTTCTTTTCGGATGACTTCTACCAAAAAGCCCGTCCGGCAAGAAAACGCCGGACAGGCCGAAAGGTCAAGCCCTGGCGGTTACTCCTCGCTTTTTGCCCGGAGCGAGGAGGCTTCGGGCAGGAGTTGGTTGCGACGGTAGGCGTAGATGCGGAAGACCGTCTCGTCGTCACCGCGCACCAGCGCCCAGCCGTTGCTCCGCTCATCAAAATAGAGCACCTGCTGGACGCCACCGGGCAACCGGAGCGTCAGCACATAGTCGGGCGCCCGGCGGATCGAGTCGGCCGGCAGGTCATCGAAGAAGCCGTCGGCGCGGAGCGGATCGAACTGACCGGCCCAGCGCGCAGCCGCCGCCGAGTCGGCCGGCGCGGTCTGGTCGTCTTCCACCAGTTCCCAGCCGCTTTCGCCCCGGCGCACGCCGTATCGCTTACCTTCATGCTGCACTTCCAGCGCCTCGAGCTGGCCCGCCGGCACGTTCAGGATCGTCTTGTCGCGCCAGCGGCTCAGATCCTCCGGGAAGGTCAGGTCGGTTCGGGCCAGAAACACCCGCTCATCCGTGGCCAGGCGTACGTACCGGGCGTTGAAATCCGGCCCCGTATTGCCCCAGAACAACTGGAGCGAGTCGCCCGCCTTCCGATAGACCACCAGGCGGATGGCGTTCGAGTCGGCCACGCCGTAATTGCCGTAGCGGGCCGGGTTGGTGGAAACGACGCTTTCCAGTTCCGTTTCGGCCAGATTCTCGACGAAACGTCGAGCAAAGGACGAGTCGGCCGGATAGCGAATCGGGGCCGTCAGTTGCCAGCCCGAACCGCTCCGCTCCAGCACAAGCGGATCCTTGCCCGGCCGCTCCAGTTGGATGCGCGTGATCTCGTCCGCCCGGAGCGTCCATTCTGGCACGTCGATCGTCGAGGGGTTTCGCTTGAAGGCGCCGGTGGCCCAGGCCAGTACGAGCAGGACCACCAGCACGATCGACAGAATGACAACCGGATTTTTTCGCGACATGGCTCACGTCCGGGATGGTTTCAGGTGGTCAGCACGATCTGACGCTGACGCCGGATGCGCCAGCGGATCAGCCCGAAGAGCACCACCAGCACCACCGGTCCCAGAATGTTCGCGTACTTGATGAAGGGCCGCAGGCTTTCGCTCACCGGTTCGAGCGCCCGCGGCGCGATCGACTTGGTGCGGATCGCCAGCAGCGCCTCGTCCTGACCGAGCCAGTCGGCGATGTTCAGCACGAAGGCCAGGTTGCCCGGCGGAAGCTGGCCGCCGTAGCGCTGCTCGTTGACCAGATCGCCGTCGCCCACCACCACCAGCCGGGCCGGCTGTCCGACGCGCGTGCTGTCGTAGGCGCTCGGGAATGTCCCGTGCAGCGCCACGGCCAGCACGTAGGGGCCGTCCCGGAAGTTTTCGGGGTCCGGCAGCATGGCGGGCTGCACCGTGAAGAAGCCCTGTTGCGTGGCACTTCGCGGCGTCGAGTATACCAGCGGAATGCGCTCGACCCCTTCGGGAAGCGCCGCGCTCGTGTCGATCGAGCTGACGTAGTAGAAGAACACCTCCCGGAGCCGACTCACCATGGGGTGCTCCAGGTTGAAGCGCGTGGCAATGGGGAAGAACGGATACTCCACCATCTGCGCCACGCGGAAAAAGCCCACGGTCCGCTGCAGCGTCACCACCGAACTCTGGCGGTCCATCACCAGGTCGGGCCGCACCACGGCGCCGTAGTGGGCCAGCAGGTCCTCCAGTCCGGTCTTCTGCTCGCTGGCAAAACCGAACTGCAGGTTCGCGTTGATCCGGTTGAGCAGCACGGCCACACGGCCGCCTTCCATCAGGTAGCGGTCGATGGCCTTCAGGTGCGCCTCGGGAAACGTGTCGGTCGGCGCAATGATGAAGAGCACATCCGGCCGCGGATCCAGCGTGCTGTCTTTCACCGACACGGTGCGCACCTCGTAGTTGCGCTCCAGTGCCCGCCAGAACGTTTCGATAGCGGTACGGCCCGGCTCGCCGTGGCCCGTCAGGATGCCCGCCACCGGCAACCGGTCCCGCGTGAGCTTGCGAATGGCGCTGGTCAGGTCGTACTCCAGCGTCGAGAGGTCTTCGATCACCGGGATCGTCTCCCGCTTGCCCGCATACTCGACCACCAGCCCCATGTAGGCATTTTTGATCTGCAGGTTGTCGTTTTCGATCACCTGCACCTGCACGGGCGGAATGTTGTAGCGGGCCGCCTCCTGCTGGAGCGATTCATCCGATCCCGGATCCAGAAATTCATACTGAAATTTGTTGCCGCCGTAGGCGCGATATTCATCCAGTTTGTCCCGCAGAAAGCGCCGGTAGCTGCTGTAGGGGGCCGGGAGATCGGCCGTAAAGAACACGCGCACGGTGACCGGGTCCTCCAGGGAACGCACCGTCTCGATTGACGCCTCCGAGAGCGAGTAGACCCGGTCGTCGGTCAGGTCGATCCGGAAGAAAACGTTCAGGCCGATCAGGTTCAGCACCACCAGAATCAGTCCGACCAGCAGCAGCGTGGTGCGTGTGGTCCAGTTCCGTTGCATGGCTCACTCCGGACGTCGTGCCAGGTGATACGCGGTCAGCAAACCGGCAAACGCCGTCAGCGACAGGTAGTAGAGCACGTCGCGCGAGTCGATCACGCCGCGCATCAGGTTCCGGTAGTGGAAGTCGATGCTCAGGTACTCCAGGATGGGGGCCAGCCAGCCCGGTGCGAAGATCGTGACCTTGTCGAGCAGATACAGCCCGAAGATCATGGCAAAGCCCAGAATGAAGGCCACGATCTGGTTGCGCGTCAGGCTGGAGGCCAGTAGCCCCAGCGCGCTGCAGGACAGGCCCAGCAGCGCCAGCCCCAGATAGCCACCGAGCGTGCCGCCGTTGTCCGGATCGCCCAGCACGGCCAGCGTCAGCACGTAGACGCCGGTCAGCGCCAGCGCCACCACCAGCACGATCACGACCGACAGCAGCTTGGCCGCGATGACCTGTCCGTCACGCACCGGAAGCGTCAGCAGCAGCTCGATCGTACCGGCGCGGCGTTCTTCGGCGAACGTGCCCATCGTAAGCGCCGGAATGAAGAACATGAACAGCACCGGCGCCAGGTCGAAGACCGATCGCAGCGACGCGACGTTCTCGACGAACAGGCTGTTGCCGAAGAACCAGCCTGTGATCAGCAGAAACACGCTCAGCACAATGTAGGCCGACGGGCTGTCGAAGAAGGCCCGCAGTTCGCGTCGCGTGAGGATCCAGACTTCCCGCATCGCTCCAGCGCGTTTAGTTCATCGTGAGCTGGCGGAAGACCTCCTCCAGATCAACGCGCTCCCGATGCAGCTCGGTGAGCGTCCAGCCGCGCTCGACGGCCAGCCGAAACAGCTCCGGCCGCAGGTCCCTCTGGCCGTCGGCGCTCAGGCGCAGCAGCAGCGTGCCGTCGCTTTCCGTCCGCGCCTCCTCCACGCGCACGCCGTCCATCCGCTCCAGCGCAGACCGCACCTCAGGCTCCGGCGCCTGCACGCCGAACAGAATGCGCTGGCCGCCGTGCGCCGTCTGCAGCTCGTCGGGCGTGCCGTCGGCCACGATCCGCCCGCGGTGGATGATGAGCACGCGGTCGCACGAAGCCTGCACCTCGGGGAGAATGTGCGTCGAGAGGATGACGGTCTTTTCGCGCCCGAGCGTCTTGATCAGGCTTCGGATCTCCACGATCTGGTTGGGATCGAGCCCCGAGGTCGGCTCGTCCAGGATCAGGATGGGCGGGTCGTGCACCATGGCCTGCGCCAGCCCGACGCGCTGGCGGTATCCCTTCGAGAGCGCATCGATGCGCTTGGTGAGCACGTCGCCCAGCCCGCACACTTCGATCACCTCGGCCAGGCGACGCCGCCGCGCCGCTCCATCGAGCCCCCGCATGGCCGCCATGAACTCCAGATAGTCGTAGGTGACCATGTCGGGATAGAGCGGCGTGTTTTCGGGCAGGTAGCCGATCTTCTGGCGAATGGCCAGGCTGTCGTGCCGCACGTCCAGCCCGTCCACCAGGACGGTGCCCTCGGTCGGAGGCANNTAGCAGGTGATCACCTTCATCGTGGTGGTCTTNCCGGCCCCGTTGGGACCGAGAAAGCCCAGCACCTCGCCCGACCGCACGGTGAACGAAATGCGGTCGACGGCCACCTCCGACCCGTAACGCTTCGTCAGCTCGCGTACCTCGATCATGACACGCGTGCCGGTATTGCTTCGGTCGTGGTGGGACTCTTTTCGCCGATTAGAAAAGCAAACCGGGCCGCACCATTCCATGGCGCCGTCAGAAAATTACAAACGAAATGGCGGGCTTTTTAGTGTATCGCTCCCCCTGTCTCGTCAATTCTTTGCAATGCCTCAATCCATCGCGTCATGCGGTATGCTTTTGTGCCTGCAACAGACGCGCGAGCTCAATCAGGGGTAATGCTTCTATGCCCTGTCCTACCGGGAACCGGTCCGACCCTGGATACACTATGAATTGCTTCTCCGGGCGTACATCCTCACAGGCTGCATAGAAACCGCGATCCGGGCGTGGACTCAGGCTGCGTTTGACCTCAACGGCCCAGCGCCGGCCGTCAGGCCATACGATCAGCAAATCGATCTCCGCACCACCGGCCGTGCGATAGAAATAGAAGGTCGTCCCTGTCGGTGCACTGGCTATCAGGTTTTCTATAACGAAACCCTCCCAGCTTGCCCCTACGACCGGATGAGACAGCAGCGTTTCCATGTCGATAATATCCAGCAGTGCATGCAACAGCCCGCTGTCTCGGATATAAAGTCGCGGCGATCTGACCAGACGCTTTTCGACATTGGCATGCCAGGGGGGTAAACGACGCACCAGAAACAGGTCTACCAGCAGATCTAAATAGCGATTTACCGTACGCACATCGATCCCCAGGTTACGAGCCAGTTCCGCTGCATTCAACGTCCCTCCCTGCCGATGTGCCAGCATAACCCACAGTCGCCGCAACATCTCTGCTGGCAAACGCGTCCCGAACCGGGGAATCTCCCGTTCCAAGTAAGTCCGAATAAAGTCCTGACGCCATCGAAAACTCTGCAGCTCTGTCTCGGCCAGTAAACTCTCCGGGAAACCGCCACGCAGCCACAGCGCTTCCAATGGACGGTCTGTCGGTTCAAGCACAAAAAAAGGAGTCAGCTCCAGATACCGCACACGCCCGGCCAGCGACTCTCCGGACTGCCGGAGCAAATCCAGCGAAGCCGAACCCAGCAACAGATACAGCCCTGCACGCTTTCCCTGACGACGAGCCTGATCAATCAAGCCCCTGAGGATCGGGAACAGTCCGGGTACCCGGTGCACCTCATCCAGAATGACCAGCTCACCCAGATGAAGCAGTAGATATGCCTCAGGATCGGATAACTTGGCCAGATCCCGCGGAGATTCCAGATCCAGATAAACCCCGCCGATCAACTCGGCTACCCGTAACGCCAGCGTGGTTTTTCCCGCCTGGCGTGGTCCAAGCAAGCAAACAGCCGGGACCTCCTGCAACCCCTGGAGCACTTCCGAAAGCAAATGACGCTCAATCATCCTTGCAAATCATACATCATAATGTCAGTTTTGCAAGGATATGAACGCCCGTCTTTCCGCCAGGTGCCCTCTTGTGCCATTGGTTGCCGTTCCGTATCTTCCAATTCGTTTTTAGTCATGCCTAAAAACTTAGTCGATTCGGATGCTGATGCTGGCTCCTGGCGGCCGACACCAGCCGGTTCACCTCCGAACTGGCCGTCGCCTACACGGTCGACGTCATGAGTCCGCTGGCCGGTGCGTCGGTACGGCCGGTGTGGATGGATAACGTGGACGTCACGCTGACGCTGCACCTGACGCCGCGCACCACCCTCTTTTTTTACGGGCTGGGCAACCAGGGCGGATCGATCAGCGCGCGTTGGCGACGCACAGGGCGTCAGCAACATCGAAGCACCCACCTCCTGGCGCCTCTACGAAGCGTTTGTCGAGCACGTGACGGCCACCGGCCGCCTTTCCGTGCTGGCGGGGCTGTACGACCTGAACAGCGAGTTCGACGTGCTACCGGCCGCCGGGCTTTTCATCAACAGCTCGTTCGGCATCGGCGCCGAGCTGGCCGCCAGTCGTCCGCAGGGGCCGTCGATCTTTCCCGTGACCTCGCCGGGACTCCGGGTTCGCCTGGGCTTTCAGCGAAGCGCCCGGTATGCCGGCTACCTGCAGGCCGTAGCGCTCGACGGGGTGCCGGGCGATCCGGACCGCCCCGCCGGCACGCACATCGTCTTCGGGCGCAACGACGGCCTGCTGCTGGTGGCCGAAGCCGGCGCGCTGGTGCATCCGGAAGCGCCGCTGCCCGACGGCTCGCCGATCCAGCTCGTCAGTCGCCTGCACGAACATCCCCATCACCACAAGCTGGCGCTGGGCCTCTGGTACTACACCGCCCGCTTCCGGTGGCTCGACGCAGACCGCACGCAACGGGGCAATGCCGGCGTCTATCTACTGGCTGAATCGCGGCTCTACCGGGAAGACCCCCGCACGCTCTGGGCCTTTCTGCGGGTGGGCCTGGCGCATCCGCGCGTGAACCGCTTCGGCGCCTACACGGGCGGAGGCCTCAGCGGAAGGGGCTGGGTGCCGGGACGCCCGGCCGATCGCATGGGACTGGCCGTGGCCGCCGCCCACAACAGCAGCGCCTACCGCCACCTGCAGCGCCAGCAGGGCACGCCCGTACACCGTACCGAATGGATTTTCGAAGGCACCTATCTGCTTGCCCTCAGCGCAGCGCTCCACCTCCAGTTCGATCTGCAATGGGTGCTCCACCCTGACACCCGCTCCGGTAGCGTGCTGGTCGGCGGCCTCCGCCTGCTGTGGAGTTCTTAAGACGACAGCGGAAGCGAACGTATGCGCACCTGTGCTTCGGTCACGCTCACCATAGCTCCGGCACGCAATTGATCACCGAATCTGTCAATTATTCCCATCAGGTATCTATTTACATTTTCAGGGCGCATATTTCGAAGACGAAACACGATCACGGTGGGTAACCGCGCGCCGCTCGCAGCCATCAGTTCACCAAAATCAAGATCATGCGTCAGTAAGATTCTGCGTTCTGTTCGCGCCAGTTCCAGAATAGACGCATCCGTAAGTAACTGGCCCTTAAGTTCACGAAGATGAACGGCGTCATATCCTTGTTCTCTCAGAAACCTGACCGTATGGGGAGAAATCCCCATGTCTGCAAGGAACCTCATGGGGTTTCTGGACTCAGTGGCACGACCCATTCCTCGGAGAGCCAGGCCGCATACTTGAGCGCCTGATGAATATCTTCAGGTTCCAGATAAGGATAGGCTTCAAGAATTTCGTGGACTTGCATTCCATTTGCCAGCAAATTCAAGATCAGCGAAACCGTAACCCGTGTGTCCCGAATGCAGGCACGTCCCCCCATCACTTCAGGATCAAACGTGATACGTTCCAGGCCAGGCACAGGAAAACGTGCTTTCATGGGCGTCTTGCTTTGTTGATCAGGTTCATGCCGGTACGGGTTGGCCGGCCAGCATTTCGATCGTCAGCGCGGCCGTCCAGGAAAAGCCCGTCGCCCCGCAGCCGGTCCCATCGCGGGGGTCGTAGTACTCCATGAAGCCGGACTTCTGCACCAGCTCCAGGCTGTGCTGCCGGATCGTTTCGGCCAGCTCGTGATAGCCGTAGCGGCGCAGGCCCTCCATGACCATCCAGTTGATGATGATCCACACCGGGCCGCGCCAGTAGCGCCGCGGCTCGAAGAACAGATTGTTCTTGGCCTGCGAGGGCACGTAGTAACGCGTGCCGTCCGGCGCATACTCCTCGGGATTGAGCAGGTGCTCTTCGACAAGCCGACGCGCCTGGCGTTCGCTGGCCAGCCCGGCAAACAGCGGGATGAACGTGGCGCAGCCGTTCTCTTCCAGCACGCGCCGGGCGCGCAGGTCGTAGGCGAAGTACAGACCGTGTTCCTCGCTCCAGAGCCGGGCATTGTAGGCGTAGCGCGTGGTGGCCAGCCACTCGTCGAACTCCTCGGTGGGTTCGCCCAGCTCGGCGGCCAGCGCCCGCAGGTCACGCTGCGCCCGGTACATGAGCGCGTTGAAAAGCGTGTCCTGCACCAGAAACGGCGAGCGGGCGTAGATCGTCTCCTGATCGTAGCCCCACTGGCGGAACAGGTCGATCAAATAGATAAAGCGCTGGTATTCGGCCTGAATGGGCCGTTCGTCCTCGCGCACGTGCAGAAAGTCCTTGCGCTGGTAGGCCGGCACGCGCGTGGGAATGACCCGGATCATGGGCTCCACAAAGCGCGCGGCGTTGTCGGTGCCCGACTCCCAGGGATGCACGATCGCCACCAGGCCGGTGTTNTCGGGGTCCCGGGCCGTGCGTAGCCAGCGATGCCAGCGGTAGAGCGCCGGGTAGATCTCCCGCACAAAGGCCAGCGAGGCCTCGCGGTCGGGCGCCCGCTCGTGCATGAGGCGCACGCAGGTGGCCAGCAGCGGCGGCTGGACGATCCCGGACGTCAGCACGCCCTCCGGCGCGTTCGGACTCCGCTCGATCTGCCAGAAATCGGGCGTCGGGAAGTAGTCGGAAGCGCCGTTGTGGTAGACCACGTGCGGCAACATGCCGTCCTTCCACTGCCCTTTCAGCAGCGAGCGGATCTCCTGCTCGGCCCGCGGGCGATCGAAGTGGCTGAGTCCCAGCGCCACCAGCGCCGCGTCCCAGTTCCACTGATGGGGGTACTGGTAGGTCCCCGGCTTGATNAAAATCCCGTTTACGTCGTTCGCCCGGAGGACCGCCTTCGCCTGTTCGATCAGCGCCTCCGGGTCAATGACCACTGGTTCAGACATCGGTACAGGTTTTATAATGCTTTTGCGCTTCTTCAACAGAAAGACCACGCGCGCGTTTCACCGTCCCCTTGCAAATGAATCCAGCATGCCGCATCTTGAACCGGCATTCGCTGAAACTTTCTTTCGAAAATATCATGCGCAGACTTCCCCTTTTGTTCGCCCTCCTGCTGCTCCCTGCCTGTGAAACGCCGGAAACCATGCCCGAAGCAAGCCTCGACACCGTGCTGACCGTGCCGGGCGCCTCGCCCGAAGCGCAGGCGCTTTTGCGCAAGTACGCGCCGTTCCGGCTCGAAGCCGACCTGAGCGGTCTTTCGGACAACCAGCGTCGGATGCTCCGCCTGCTCATCGACGCGGCCCGCGAAATGGACGCCATCTTCAAGGTGCAGGCCTACGGCAACCTGGATTCGCTGCTGGCCACGATCGAGGATCCGGGCCTCCGGCGCTTCGCGGAAATCAACTACGGCCCCTGGGACCGGCTCGATGGCAATCGGCCCTTTATCGAAGGCGTGGGTCCCAAGCCGCCGGGCGCCAACTTTTATCCGCCCGACATGACGCGCGAGGAATTCGAAGCGGCCGCCGCCGAAAACGAAGCGCTTCGCAGCCTCTACACCATGGTACGGCGCGACGCGCAGGGCCGGCTCGTCGCCATCCCCTACCACGAATTTTTTGCGCCGCACGTCCGCCGTGCGGCCGAACTGCTTCGCCAGGCGGCCGAACTGGCCGAGGATGAAGGCCTCCGCCGTTACCTCACGCTCCGCGCCGAGGCCCTCCTGACCGACGACTACTACGAAAGCGATCGGGCCTGGCTCGACATGAAGACGAACACGATCGACGTGGTGATCGGTCCGATCGAAACCTACGAGGACCAGCTCTTCGGCTACAAGGCGGCCGCCGAGGCCTTCGTGCTGCTCAAGGACCGCGCCTGGAGCGAGCGCCTCGGCCGTTACGCCACGTTGCTCCCCGAGCTGCAGGCCGCGTTGCCTGTACCCGACGCCTATAAGCGCGAACAACCCGGCACCGACTCGGACCTCGGCGCCTACGACGCGCTCTATTACGCGGGCGACGCCAACGCCGGCGCTAAGACGATTGCCATCAACCTGCCCAACGACGAGCGCGTCCAGCTCGAAAAAGGCACGCGCCGCCTGCAACTCAAAAACGTCATGCGGGCCAAGTTCGAAAAGATCCTGCTCCCGATCGCCGACGTGCTGATCGCCGAAGACCAGCGCGCGCACATCACCTTCGACGCCTTCTTCGGCAACACGATGTTTCATGAAGTCGCGCACGGGCTGGGCATCAAACACACGATCACCGGACGCGGCACCGTGCGCGAGGCGTTGCGCGACCTGTACACGACCATGGAGGAAGGCAAGGCGGACGTGCTCGGCCTCTACATGGTCACCTGGCTGATCGATCGCGGCGAGTGGGAGGCCGATCCAATGGATCACTACGTGACCTTCCTGGCCGGTATTTTCCGCTCAATTCGCTTCGGCGCGGCCAGCGCCCACGGCCGTGCCAACCTCATCCGGTTCAATTTCTTCAAGGAGCAGGGCGCTTTCACACGCGATGCGGCCACCGGCACCTACCGCGTCGTGCCCGAGCGCATGCAGACAGCCGTCAATGCGCTTTCGGAGCAGATCCTCCACCTGCAGGGCGACGGCGACTACGCCGCCACGGCCGCCTTCATCGAGCGCTACGGTCAGATGGACGACACGCTCCGCGCCGACCTGGCCCGCATCCAGCAGGCCGGCATCCCCGTGGACATCGTCTTCGTACAGGGTCCGGAAGTGCTGGGACTGGAGTAGCTGCCCGCGTCTACAGCAAACGTCCTGAAATTAACAAAGCCCCGTGAGCTGCTGCTCCGGGGCTTTCTTGCATCATTTCAATACCAAAAAGGTGCGATTAAAACTTACTTCGCCAAATTATTCTTCCAGAATCCCAACAATCAATTTCAATACCAAAAAGGTGCGATTAAAACCTTCGATGCAGTCCAGGACGATCTCGGCCGTGCAGGTGAATTTCAATACCAAAAAGGTGCGATTAAAACGGCTCTTCCATTGCCATAATGGCGAGTTCGATTTCGGATTTCAATACCAAAAAGGTGCGATTAAAACGCGCGGCCGTCCGGCTTCCTGGCGACCAGAGCGCACATTTCAATACCAAAAAGGTGCGATTAAAACGCGGGCAAGGAGGAGGGATTATGATAACAGTAGCTCTACACATTTCAATACCAAAAAGGTGCGATTAAAACGAGACCTTTCCGCTCAGCCAGACGCTTCCGACTGAGCATTTCAATACCAAAAAGGTGCGATTAAAACGCCTGCAGCACGTCGTAGGCCTTCACCGCGCGATCCCATTTCAATACCAAAAAGGTGCGATTAAAACGCGCTCGGCTATCGCGGCCGGTACCTGGTGCTCTAATTTCAATACCAAAAAGGTGCGATTAAAACTTACGGAAGAGCTGCCCGCCGGTATCGTAGCTTCGCATTTCAATACCAAAAAGGTGCGATTAAAACCTCTACACGCCCAAAGCGATCTTCCATGCCAGAAACATTTCAATACCAAAAAGGTGCGATTAAAACTTCGTCGACGCGCGCGAGCTCGCCGAGCGGCTCGGATTTCAATACCAAAAAGGTGCGATTAAAACGTAAAAATTCTGGCCTGGAGGACGCCATGAAGATGATATTTCAATACCAAAAAGGTGCGATTAAAACCTTTTTGTGCTACTCAAGGAAGGCGAAGACCCGGCGCCGATTTCAATACCAAAAAGGTGCGATTAAAACGATCATGTCGAAGGTGACGTCGAAGTCAGCCCGCACATTTCAATACCAAAAAGGTGCGATTAAAACTATCTATTGCGAGCCCTTCTGCGGCAGTGCCGTCGATTTCAATACCAAAAAGGTGCGATTAAAACGCTCCAGCACCCACGCCCCGACCTCCAGCAGAAGCTGGGATTTCAATACCAAAAAGGTGCGATTAAAACGCGCAAGGAACAGCAGCTCCAGGCCGAGCTGGCCGAGATTTCAATACCAAAAAGGTGCGATTAAAACCCAAGCCCTTTGAGTACATTCGCCTGAATGGCCGACATTTCAATACCAAAAAGGTGCGATTAAAACCCCACCTGCCGCGCCCACAAGCTGTCGAGCATCTCCTATTTCAATACCAAAAAGGTGCGATTAAAACTACCTGGTTGGATAACACCTGTCTGGTGTACATTCATTTCAATACCAAAAAGGTGCGATTAAAACACTTCGAGCGTCGCGCTCATGCCGCTCAGGTCGAGCAATTTCAATACCAAAAAGGTGCGATTAAAACTGAAAAAGGCCGTGGACTACGAGTTCAACACGTTCGATTTCAATACCAAAAAGGTGCGATTAAAACTGAAGCGTCCACTACCCGCCACATCCAGTGTGTAAGCATTTCAATACCAAAAAGGTGCGATTAAAACTCTGTTTTGCTGTATGCGCCTACCTATGATGCGCAGATATTTCAATACCAAAAAGGTGCGATTAAAACGGTGCGCACGCCTCAAAACGCTGGCATATCTGCAGGATTTCAATACCAAAAAGGTGCGATTAAAACGGCCGACTCGCCGCCCACCACGACGCTGATCCCTTATTTCAATACCAAAAAGGTGCGATTAAAACGAATCGGCCGCCTGCTTTTCCATTAGGCGTGCCAGCACATTTCAATACCAAAAAGGTGCGATTAAAACCGTGGCGGACGCGGTCTGCCGGAGCTTCGACCGCGATTTCAATACCAAAAAGGTGCGATTAAAACTCGAGAAAGCGCGCGCCTTCGGTTGACCGCTCAAAAGCATTTCAATACCAAAAAGGTGCGATTAAAACGATACCTTATATAATATAGCACGCACAAACACAACCCCATTTCAATACCAAAAAGGTGCGATTAAAACTTATATGGTGCGGCACACGGAAAGCGAAGGGACTCGATTTCAATACCAAAAAGGTGCGATTAAAACGGAGCTGGTACTGGCTGTGGCGGATCGTGCGGTGCACGATTTCAATACCAAAAAGGTGCGATTAAAACAACGACGGAGTGGTTTAATATCTACTTTTACAAATTTCAATACCAAAAAGGTGCGATTAAAACAACGCCTGTTCCTCAACCTTATCCGAGCACTTCAGGTATTTCAATACCAAAAAGGTGCGATTAAAACGCCGGACGGTCAGTACCGGCTGCACATTTGCGCGGCGATTTCAATACCAAAAAGGTGCGATTAAAACTGGTTACGCCTCGGTTTGGTTAAGATTTACGTTACAATTTCAATACCAAAAAGGTGCGATTAAAACCCAGCCGGAGCAGGCTCCGCTCGTCCAGCTCGACGATTTCAATACCAAAAAGGTGCGATTAAAACCGGGCTGCCGGCCGTGGATATTATCCACACTGCATTGATTTCAATACCAAAAAGGTGCGATTAAAACAATGATAGTTTTTTGTGTGTGTCCTAACCTCATCAATTTCAATACCAAAAAGGTGCGATTAAAACCCGATCTCGAATGGGCGTTGGAGTGGGAGGCGGGCATTTCAATACCAAAAAGGTGCGATTAAAACCACGTCGCGGGCGCGGTAGGTGGGCCACGGGAAGAAGATTTCAATACCAAAAAGGTGCGATTAAAACCGTTGCGCTCCGGGACTTTCTCCTCGACGCCCGCTGTCATTTCAATACCAAAAAGGTGCGATTAAAACTCTTTCGATCGTAAACGAGCCGGCGGTGAAGCTCAATTTCAATACCAAAAAGGTGCGATTAAAACGTTTTTCCGTCCGTTCGTCAGAACGAAACTCCGAGAATGATTTCAATACCAAAAAGGTGCGATTAAAACCATAACCGGGGTAAACGCTCGGACAACCACCCGCCATTTCAATACCAAAAAGGTGCGATTAAAACAAACTCAGCGCCGATAGCGCCGGCCCGACCGTCGCCGATATTTCAATACCAAAAAGGTGCGATTAAAACCGCCAACGAAGGGAGCGATCGCCAAGCGCGTTTGCCAATATTTCAATACCAAAAAGGTGCGATTAAAACTCCTGCAGCTTCAGGTAAGCGTCCAGCTCTTCGTATTTCAATACCAAAAAGGTGCGATTAAAACCAGGTAGCGCTGGAGCGACTTGTTGCGCGCCAGGATTTCAATACCAAAAAGGTGCGATTAAAACTGTAGAAGCCGCGATAGAAAGGATCGTGTTGCGCAAGCATTTCAATACCAAAAAGGTGCGATTAAAACGCGGCTTCAGGAAGACCTCGAGGCGAAGCTCGATCGGAATTTCAATACCAAAAAGGTGCGATTAAAACGTGCGCTCCGCCACCAGGCGAAGCCCGTCGATGCTTACCATTTCAATACCAAAAAGGTGCGATTAAAAACCTGGCACTGGTAGAGGAAGAGCTGCAATTCGTCGTATTTCAATACCAAAAAGGTGCGATTAAAACACGCGCCAGACGCACCTATCCTGCTTCGTCGTGAAGATTTCAATACCAAAAAGGTGCGATTAAAACGGACTTTCGCGAGCCGCTCTGGGCCGTAGCCACCTGGATTTCAATACCAAAAAGGTGCGATTAAAACAGAGCGGCGTCGTCCTCACCTTCGGGTTGCCAAACCGCATTTCAATACCAAAAAGGTGCGATTAAAACCCCGGCCTTTCAAAGAGCAGAACCGGCTTCTGAAGGGCATTATAAGCGATTGGAACCGGAAAGTCAAGTCCCCGGAGTCGTCGACCTCCGGTTACCCCTGAAACCCCGGGAGTCCGACGACTTTTTACAACCAGAATAAACTCAACACCTTAAAACAATAAGATCAGAATTTACTTTCTCGATCTTCGCTGAACACTTCTCGTTATCACGGAGGACGACGACCGGACGACGAACCTTTCCCTTCAGGAAAACAGCGTTTACGCCCGCATGAGTCCTTCTTTTCACCGGTCTCTGAATCAGGCTCCGGGTCTTGTTTTCAGTTGCCCACGGCCGACGCTTTTCGGACGAGCACATGAGAAGCAAATCGTTCCGGGCCGACGACTGACCCCTACACCGGCCGGTGCCACTGATGCGACTTTTTCGTTTCTTCACCAAAGCCCTGCTTGACACCTCTACTGCCATTTTTTATCGTAGGATGGAAACTAAAAATACAATTCAAGTTTCTATGGTTTCATCTGAAACAACCCCAGCGGCCGTGCGCGGGCGCATCCTGGAAGCGGCGCGGCGACGCTTCTTCCGGGAAGGCTATGCGCGGGTGACCATGGATGAGCTCGCCCGCGAGCTGGGCATGAGCAAAAAAACGCTCTACCAGCACTTTCCCACCAAAGCCGCACTCGCAGCGGCCGTCATGGAAACCTTTCGCGCTCAGGTGGCCGAAGGCCTCGGCCGCATTTTCGAGGACCACACGCTGTCGCTCCCCGAACGCCTGGCCCGGGCTTTCGCCGAAGCGGTTCGCCACCTGCGCCAGATCGAAAAGCCGTTTCTGGAAGACCTGGCCCGCTTTCTTCCCGACGTCTGGGCCGAAACCGAACGCTTCCGCTCCGAGACGATCGCGCGCCTGCTGGGCGACGCGCTCCGGGAAGGTCAGGCGGCCGGATTCATCCGGACCGACGTGCCCGTAGAAATCATGCTCCGGAGCTTTCAGGCCGTGGCCGAACGCCTGGTGACGCCTTCGGCACTCATGGAACTGCCCTACACGCTGCCGGAAATGATCCGCCTGGTGATCCAGCTCCTGTTCGAAGGGATGCTGACCGACGCCGCGCGCGGCGACTTCCGAAAAGCCCTCGATGCGATTGCTTCCGAAGGAAATCTGACGCCTTAACCCGATCGCGCCATGCGTACGCTCCTGCTTTCCGCTATGCTACTGAGCGGCCTGCTGGCCGGATGCCGGGCTGCCCGCACCGACGTGCTCGAAGTCTCCGGCACCATCGAGGCCACCGAAATCCAGCTGGCCGCCCGCACGACCGGTGAGATCGTGCAGTTTTTTGTGGACGAAGGCGACCGCGTCGCACGCGGCCAGCCGCTGGTGTGCCAGGACACCACGCAGCTTGCGCTGCAGTTGCGCCAGGCCGAGGCCGATGTGGCGGCCGCCCGTGCCAACCTGGCGCTGCTGGAGGCCGGGGCCCGGTCCGAAGACCTCGAGCAGGCCGAGGCCCGGCTCCAGCAGGCGGAAACGCGCCTGGAACAGGCCCGCCGCGATGCGGCCCGCCTCGAAGCGCTCCACGCACAGGGCAGCGCCACCGATCGTCAGCTCGAAGACGCCCGACTCCAGCTCCGACTTGCCGAAGCCGAATACCGGGCCGCACAGGCCCAGCTCGAAAAGCTCCGGCACCTGGCCCGTCCCGAAGAGCTGGCCGTCGCCCGTGCCCGCGTCGCGCAGGCCGAAGCCCGGCGCGATCTGCTCCGCCGCCAGCTCGACGACGCCTGCCTCGAGGCGCCGATCGACGGGATCGTCAGTCGCCGCGTAGCCGATCCAGGCGAGCTGGCCGCCCCCGGCTCGGTGCTGCTGACGCTCGTCCGGCTCGACACGGTCTACGTGCAACTGTATATCCCCGAGCCGCTGATCGGCGCCGTGCAGTACGGCCAACCCGTCACAGTGCGCGTCGATACCTGGCCCGACCGCACCTTCGAGGGCCGTGTCACCTACATCTCGCCCGAGGCCGAATTCACCCCCCGTAACGTGCAGACGAAGGAAGACCGCACACGGCTGGTCTTTCGCATCAAGGTGACGCTGCCCAATCCGGAAGGGCTGCTCAAACCCGGCATGCCCGCCGACGCCACCCTACAACCCGGCGCCTGAGCCATGACGCCCCCGATCGAGCTACGCGCCGTCACGAAACGCTTCGGGCCGATCACGGCCCTGGCCGGCGTGTCGCTGTCGGTCAGTGAAGGCGAGATGTTCGGACTCGTCGGACCCGACGGCGCCGGCAAGACCACGCTGCTGCGCCTGGTGGCCGGCATCGCCCGGGCCGACGAGGGCGTCGTGCGCGTGCTCGGCCATGA
>Ga0065723_100343_pt1 | contig 28174 bp, 21 predicted proteins | sample TheenrcuSG05Z960_FD_59110 | JGI IMG/M metagenome (GOLD analysis project Ga0065723, IMG submission 59110) | Thermophilic enrichment culture from UC Davis - Sample SG0.5Z960 | ecosystem: Engineered > Solid waste > Grass > Composting > Bioreactor | place: USA: University of California, Davis
CTACGGGGCAGTGGCTTTTGCGCAGGGGTTCATCAACTACCTGATGCTCTTTGTGGAGTATGGCTTCGACTGGTCGGCGACCCGCAAGATTTCGGTGCAGCGCGAGAACCTTGAAGCGGTCAACCATACGGCGCTCCACGTCTGGGCAGCGAAGGGGCTCCTGGCCCTTGCTGGTTTTGTCGTGCTCCTGGCACTGACAGCCCTGGTGCCGAAGTTGGGCGAAGTGAGGTTGCTGCTGCTGGCGCTCTACGGGATGGTTCTGGGGAATGTGCTGTTTCCTACCTGGCTATTTCAGGGGATGGAGCGGATGGTGGCCATTTCGGTGATCAATCTGGGAATGAAGCTATCCATCCTTGCGGGAGTTTTCCTCCTCGTGAAGCGGTCGGAGGATGCCGCGCTCTACGCAGGTTTGCTGGGCGGCGGCTCTTTCCTGGCGGGGTTGACGGGAGCGGCGGTGGCCTTTTGGATGTTCAGACTTTGGAGAGTAAAAATTTCACTCTTAGAGATATGGAGGTTACTTATTGAAGGGGGGCGGCTGGCCTTATCTAAAATTTTCATAAACTCTTATACTTCCTCGCGGATATTTATAATAGGTTTTTTTGTCGACTATAAAACAGTGGGTTTATATGCTGTTGCGGAGAAAATTGCGACAGTGATTCAAACTTTTATCTTGTCTCCTCTAATTTCAGCCTTATATCCAAGGCTTTCAAAGCTTTTTGCTGAAGACCCTCGGCGAACAATTGGAATATTGAATATGGCCAACAGAATGACAACTGTAAGTTATGCAATATTAATATTTTGGGGTGTTCTTTTTGCAGATTTAATTGTGAAGATTTTTGCTGGCATGGCTTATGGGCCAAGTGTGATTGTACTAAGGTTACTTCTGGTATCTGTATTTTTTGTTAATGCAAATGCATTTCGAATACAAACTTTTTTGATTGTCAGAGACTATAATTCTTGGTTTCTTATTCATTTTGTCGGATCTTTGATTGGTGTTATTACGCTTGTGTTCTTAACTTATTTTTATTCGCTTATAGGTGCGGCATTATCTGTTGCGATAACAGAGTTTGTAGTTTTGCTTTTGACTATTTTCATCCTTCAGAATAAAAATTTTGAGAAACAATGAAAGTTTTACATATCGGCTTTGGTTTTAGGCCGTTAAGAGTGGGGGGGTTGATAGAATACGCAGAAGATTTGATGCAAGAGCAAGTTAAACGAGGATATGATGTATACTACTTTTGTGCTGGAAGACATTATCCTGTAATAAAAAGACCTTTTGTAAAGCAATGGAAGAGATGTGGTGTGACTATTTTTGAGGTTGTTAATGTGCCAATTTTTCATGGTGGGGATATGGGATCCTTTTTTGACTTAGAAAGCTCAGAAGTAGAGAGAATATTTATACGTATTATAGATAAAGTACGTCCTGATGTTATTCACATTCAGGAATTAGCTGGGTTGCCCTCGTCTCTTATTGAGATAATCGTAATGAAAGGCATACCGTGTGTGATGACCTTGCAGGATTATCATTTGCTATGCCCCACGCTAAAATTACTTGACTTTCAAAAGACTATTTGTATGGATAGTGATCCAGCTACAAAATGTGCTAGGTGTATCAAAGTGAATCCAAAACAGGTGAGAAGTAAGCTTATTTGGAACACATTGGTCTATCATATTAGAGAGTATCCTTGTATTTACAAGGTAGGGCGGTTTGTTAAACGATATATCGAAAAAATCCGCTTGGCAAAAAATAGTCATTGGAATATTAGTTTTAATGTAAATCAAGAAAAATGTGTAGAAAGTGCAAATTCTTTTGTTAACTTTTTTCGGCAGCGGCGTCAAGTGAACATTTCGAGGCTGCAGAAAATAGATCTGCTTATTGCTCAATCAAGAAGGGTAGAGCAGATTTATCAACAATTGGCACGTGTTGAAAAGATTCGCACAATTCATTTAACTGTAGGACACATAGCAAATATAAAACCAAAAATAATCAATGTTGGCTCGGATGCTGTGTTAAAATTTGCTACTATAAATGGGTTTGCCACTGAAGCTAAAGGGGCTTATGTTTTGTTAGACGCTGTTAAAAAATTGAATGCAATGGGATATGGCAAAAAATTTGAATTGTATGTATTGGGCGGAGTTATGCCTCAACTCAAACCTGTTTTGTCCCGGTTGAATAATTTGCATCAGATCGGCACTTTTGATGTAAAGGAACTGGATCAATTGTTAAATCCTGTGCATGTTGGTATAATTCCTTCGATATGGGAAGAGGCTTTTGGTTATGTGGGAATTGAATTTCTTGCAAAAGGTATTCCTGTTATTGGAAATGCCAGAGGGGGGATTGTCGATTATGTTCTTCCAGGTATGACTGGATGGCTTAACCAGAGAGGTGATAGTGACGGGTTGGTTGAAATAATGCAGAGTTTAATTGTGAATCCGTCGCAAGTAGAAGATATGAATAAGGCAATATTAGCAAATCGATCAACCGTTATTAAAACAATGGCACAACACGTTGAGGAAATAGAGATCGTTTACCATGAGCTTTTGTCAAATCGATGACAAAAAAGGGGGTGTTATGACTCGTAGTACACGAAACGAACATTGCTTGATTCTCGGAGCCGGCATGACCGGCCTTGCTGCAGGATACGCCTCCGGGTTGCCGGTTTTCGAGGCGGCGGATTGGCCGGGGGGGATCTGTTCATCCTACTACGTGCGCCCCGGTTCGTCCGAACGCTTGCATCAGACCCCGTCGGATGGCGAAGCCTACCGTTTCGAGATCGGCGGTGGGCACTGGATTTTCGGGGGCGATCCGCTGGTGCTGCGGTTCATCCGTTCCCATGCGCCTGTGAAGACCTACCGGCGCAGGTCCGCCGTATTCTTCCCGGACCAGGATCTGTTCGTGCCCTACCCTATCCAGAATCACCTCCGCTATCTGGGACAGAGGGTTGCGGCGCAGGTGATCGAGGAGATCACCGATGGGCGGTCGTCAGGCGAGGTGGTCACGATGGCCGACTGGCTTCGGGCAGGTTTCGGCCCAACCCTGTATGGCCTGTTCTTCGAGCCGTTTCATGAGCTTTACACTGCAGGGCTTTACCGGGAGATTGCCCCGCAGGACGCCTACAAGACCCCGGTCAATCCGGCGCTGGTCATCCGCGGTGCTTTTGATGACGTGCCTCAGGTGGGCTACAACGTGACTTTCGTCTATCCCGAGGAAGGGTTGAACGTGCTTTCGCAGCGGATGGCCGAGCGCTGCCGAGTGCATTACGGTAAGCGGGTTGTGAAGATCGACGTGCAGAGCCGGGAGGTCTATTTCGAGGACGGTACAGCCGAGCCCTACGACGAACTCATCTCCACCCTTCCTCTGAACCGCATGATGGAGATGACTGGGCTGGACGTCGGCGAGCGTCCTGACCCTGCCACGTCGGTGCTGGTGGTGAATATCGGTGCGGTCAAGGGACCGAACTGCCCCGAAGAGCACTGGCTCTACATCCCCCGCAGCCGGGCGGGCTTCCACCGGGTGGGCTTTTACAGCAACGTGGATGTTTCTTTCCTGCCTGCCTCTCGCCGGGAGCGCCGGGACTGTGTGAGCATTTACGTGGAGAAGGCCTACCGGGAAGGCGAGAAGCCGAGCCAGGCCGAACTGGACCACCTTGCAGGGGATATCGTGCAGGAGCTTCAGGAATGGGGTTGGATCCAGGAAGCGGAGGTGGTGGACCCCACCTGGATTGACGTGGCCTATACCTGGTCGTGGCCGGGTTCCACATGGCGGGCGAAGGCCATTAAGGCGCTGGAGGAGCATGGCATTTACCAGGTAGGCCGCTATGCCCGCTGGGTATTCCAGGGGATTGCCGATTCGATAAGGGATGGGTTTTACGCCGGGTGCGCACTAAAAACTAACGAGAGGGTAACACAATGAAGCACGAACAAACACAAGCCGCCAAATCCGTTTTGGATAAGTTCAAACCTATGGAACTGCCTTCATTGCCTGATAATCCGTTAGTTTCGGTGTTGATTGCAAACTACAACTACGGGATGTATATTGGGGAAGCGATTGAGAGCGTGTTAAATCAGACCTATCAGAACTTTGAAATAATAATATGTGATGATGGGTCAACAGATAATTCACTGGAAGTAGTAGAGCACTGGGCAAAGTTAGACAAGCGAGTAAAATATATTGCAAAAGAAAACGGCGGGGTTGCGTCAGCGTTGAATGCCTGTTATAGCTTATCTGAAGGCCAGATAATCTGTTTCTTGGATGCTGATGATATTTTTGTCAGAAACAAAATTGCTGTTGTGGTGGAATCTTTCCATAAGAACCTTGGTGGATTCCTTATTCATCCGGTTCAGCAAATTAGTGAAGCTAAAGAGTTCTTGGGCATATATCCTATATTTTCTTCATTGCCAAATGGATGGATCGCTAATGTTTTGCTGGATGCTGGCGGCGTTATTGAATTTCCTCCGGTATCTGGGTTGAGTTTGCGAAAAGAAGTTGCTGAATTGATTTTCCCATTAAACACAGCGTTTCGGACAAATGCAGATGGAATTATTCAGAGAATTGCCCCACTGGTAACGGAAGTTATTTCTTTGCAAGATGCGCTCGCTCTACGTAGAGTCCATTCCCAAAATATCACTTATGTAAAAAGAATAACGCCTCAAGTTATTGAGAGGGAGATCGAAATAGGAAGGAGACTGTGGGACGAACAACGTCGATTCTTGCTTACCTACAGAGAACCGTGCGCAGAATTACTTAAGCCGTACGAAACGAGCTTTTCGTTCGTGGCTAATACATATCTACTTCAAAGACTGAATCGGGAGCCTAAAGAATTTTGGCTTCCTACGTGGAGGCAGGTTATAAATCATATTGAGTATCGTCAGCTAACGTTTATTAGACGGTTCATTTGGTATTTGAGCCGATTTATCGGTAATGGCATTTTTCCGACTTTTCTAAATCTTTGGATGGGGCATAATAGGCTGAAGGCCATAATCTCGCGTTGCAAAAAACGATGAAAGTGGCTATTTTTCATCATGAAATAGGTCAAGGCTCTGCTATAGGACGCATATTAGCTCGGTTAGCCGAGGGATTGGTGAACTCTGGCTATAAGGTGACTATTTTCACCGGCGAAGTAACGGGCAGTTTAGAAAGACCTAAAGCACATATTGTGCGGATTCCGATAATAAAAAGACCTTTAGTTCTTCGATTTCTCAGTTATCATCTTGTTGCTAGTACAGTTTACTTTGCGCGTCGCCTCTTTCTGAGAGAAAGCTTTAATTTTAAGGTTGGTATAGAAAGCAACTGGCTTTTTGTGGACATATGTTATCCTCATTCCTGTCATCGTGCTTATTTAAAAAGAGAGTGGAAAGAAGTAAAGGCAAACATGATCTGGTGGTTAAGGCTTTTGCGGTGGTTGAATCATTGGACTCGCAGTATATTAGAACCCGTGGTGTTCCGAGAGGCAAGGATAGTCGTGGTCCCGTCACATGGTTTGGCAAGAGAAATAGAGGAAGAGTATCCATTCACAAGAGAAAAAATAATCGTTGTGCCCAACTTTATCGACCACCAACGGTGGGAGCGTCCTAAGTTTTTTGATAGAGCCGATTTCAGGATAAAGATGGGTTTAGCTCCAACAGACATAGTTGCTGCCTTTACAGCGCTAGGCGCGTTTGAACACAAAGGCCTACATCTTGTTATCGATGCGCTGGAGAGACTACCTACCAATGTAAAGCTTCTGGTTATAGGTGGTAAAGAGCATGAGCTGAAAGCTTGGAAGAATAAGGCTCGAACAAGAGGCCTTAATACCAGAGTTCTTTTTGTGGGAATGCAAAGCGATATAAGGCCTTTTTTGTGGGCGTCGGATGTGTTTGTTTTCCCATCAGCGAAGGAGATTTTCCCTCTCGCCGTTCTGGAGGCGGCGGCAGCTGGATTGCCTTTAGTTGTCACCCGAGTTTATGGAGTAGAGGAATTCATGAGGAATGAGGAGATGGGTTATATAGTAGAGCGTTCGGTAACATCTATAAGCGAGGCACTGTTGCGTTTTGCTAATCTGAGCCCGGAAATGCGACTTGTAATGGGAAAGAGGGCAAGGAGTGCTGTTGAAGATTATTCGTTTGCATCCTTTATCAACAAATGGATTGGCGTGCTCGAATCGATGCGAGAGTGAGTTATGAATGCCATTGATTTTAGCCGTTATGCAATCGTCATTTTGCTCATTGGCGTCTCCTTTCTTCCGATACGTTATGCACTCATGTGCCTTATACTTCTGTCTCTATTTGACGCATCCGGTCCTGGTTTTGCGTCGGCCTCCGGGGTGGGAATACTGAATGCTTTCAAGGTTTTAGGGGCTCCAAGTATTTTGATTTTAAGACTAAAATTGGCGCCCCTCAAAGGACTATTGAGAGGGTACGGACGCAGTCTTATTGTAATCTTTACTTTCCTAACAACCTACGCAGTAGTTGCTACCTTTTGGTCGGGGTGGAAGATTAGTGCTTTGAAAATGATTGGTTATCTGGTTGGGTATATTCTTTGGTTCTCCGTATTCGTCTTCGCTTGGCGTAGGGGGTACATTTCTCGACAAATTTTAATAGTGATAATTTGGGTTACGCTTTTCTTGGCTGTCCTACAATCTTATATTTTAGATCCGGTATTTGGTATTTATCAATTTGAATCTCAACGCTTTACTGCATTCGTTAGCCCTCAATACTTTTCGGCTTTTCTCGTAGTGCTTTTGGCTTTGGTCTTAATGGGTTTCCCGAGGATGTATCTGAACATTAAAAGCATTACCATGATAGTCTTGGTTAGTATAGGTGTTGTTCTAAGTGGAAGCAGATATGGGTTGCTATCGCTATTTGGTGTGATTGTTTGTTTTGCTTTTGCCAATATCAGGTATTCTGGTTCAGCCTTAAGAATGATGGTTGCTACATATGTGATGTTCTTTTTAATTATTGTGATTGGACTGTTGCATAGTTTTTTGGGATATTCTTTGAATTTTGCTTGGCTGCAAGGTCTACGTGTGGCTGAAATAAGATATCTGTTTGAGGATCCGGCTCAAATAGGGACTCTTGCTTGGAGGATTGGTATGTATCACGAAACTGTTAATGAGATATTATCATCGGGTCCTTGGTATATTGTATTTGGTCACGGGACGTCGAGTGGAGCGAATGTGGCTTTAAAGATGTTTCCTCTAAGATATGACCCGAATACAATCGACGCGAACAGAGTAATACATAATGAATTTCTACGGGCATGGTATGAGTGGGGTATTTTTGGATTAGGCTTGCTTTGTGTGTTTACGTTATTTCTTATAGTCGTGGCAATCCGTAAGGCTAAGAGAGGGGACTTCTTATTGCTGAGCGTGCTTCCAGTTATTATATTAAGCCTTACGATAGAAAACATCTTGGCCGGCTCAGGGAGTAGTTGGGCGACTGGGGTTCTCTTAGTTCTGAGCAGAATATACGAATACAAAAAACGGAATGGCGCTTATCAAGCGTATGCCTTGGGCTCTTAGAAGTTTCGTCGGCCAGTATCCCTGGCTTTACTTCTCTATACTTCATCTGTTGCGTTCTCCTTGTCGTCATTTGCATGTGAGACGAGACATTAAAATCGTGATTGAAGGCTACCCGCGCTCGGCGAATACCTTCGCGTGGCGTTGTTTCTTGTTGCGCAGGAGCGGCCGATTAAAACTGCCCAGCGCTTACTCCAGCTCAGGTTATCCAAGTTGGGCAAGTTGGCGTTGGGGGATGAGTTCTCCTCTTACCGGATCATGCTTCTTGATATGATTATGCTGGCTCTCTCCTGCAAAGGCTAGGCTATGATGTGTGAACGACCTGAAAATTCTGTCAGAGTACTTGTTGTCGGGCAAACCCCTCCACCCTATGGGGGACAGGCCATTATGATTCAAAAGTTACTCGAGGGGAACTACAAGAGAATTGAGTTATTCCACGTGCGGATGTCGTTTTCCAAAGAGATGGGTGAAGCAGGTAGCTTTAAGTTGCATAAGATTCTGGAATTGCTGAAAGTCATTGTGATGATAACTAGGGCTCGTCTAAAATATAGGCCTCAAATATTGTATTACCCGCCATCCGGACCGAAATTCTGGCCTGTACTCAGGGATATTGCTATTCTGGCCGCTACAAGATGGATGTTTCCCAAGGTGGTTTTTCACTTTCACGCCGGTGGTTTGGGTAATTACTACACAAAACTCCCTTCTATCCTGAAGCCTCTTTTTCGAAAAGCATACTTTAATCCTGCTGCAGCGATACATCTTTCCAAATACTCTCCCAGTGATGGTGAGTCTATACAAGCAGGGAGGATTTATGTTATCCCAAACGGGATTGAGGATGTTTATCCTACCTACTCTGATTATAAGGGTCAGTTCAATCAAACACCAGTCATTTTATTTGTCGGAGCCCTGTATGAATCGAAGGGCGTGTTCGACCTTTTACATGCCGCGCACATTTTGAAGAGCCAGGGATATCGGTTTCAAATGAGACTCATGGGGCAAGGTTCTGAAGAAATGGAAACAGCGATTCGTAATTTTATTTCTGAAAACGGGCTTAATGTTAGTGTTAAGCTTATTGGCGTAAAAATTGGAGACGAAAAGTGGCGAGAATTTGCAATAGCCGATATTTTCTGCTTTCCCACATATTTTGAAGCGGAAACTTTTGGTGTTGTGCTATTGGAAGCCATGATGTTTGGTCTCCCGATCGTGGCGACACGGTGGAGGGGAATACCGGCCTTAGTGAAAGATGGAGAAAATGGATTTTTGGTTCCCATCAAGACGCCGGAAGAATTAGCCGAGAAACTAAAGTTACTTTTAGACGATAAATGTTTACGGAAATCGATGGGCCGAAGAGGACGGGAAATTTTCTTGAAAGAATATACCATTGATAAATTCAGGGAAAGAATGGAACAGGTGTTTTTAGAGGTGTACAATGGATAGCCTTCAACGAATGGAGTCTGTTATGAGGCTGCTAGTTACTGGAGGCAGTGGCTTTATCGGGACGCATGTTGTGGATTTTTATTCTGCTGCCGGAATACCCATTTTAAACGTAGATATTCGACCTCCAAAAAAGAAATGTCACGAGAAGTACTGGCAGAGATGTGATATTCTGGAGGAAGAGCACCTGGAAAGGGTATTCGTAAATTTTAGACCGACTCATGTTTTACATCTGGCAGCAAGAACAGATACGTTTGGAAGAACGCTTGAAGATTACAAGGCTAATACATTAGGTACTCGGAATGTCCTTGAGGCTGTTAGGCGGTGTGGGAGTGTTGATCGCTTAATTATCACCTCCACGCAGTTTGTGTGCCGTCCCGGGAAAATCCCGAAGCATGAGCTCGATTTTGCTCCATTTACAGTATATGGAGAGAGTAAAGCAGAGTCAGAGAGAATTACGCGCAATTTTGATCCAGATTGCATCTGGGCAATTATTAGACCCACAAACATCTGGGGGCCTTGGCATCCGCGGTACCCCTTTGAGTTTTGGCGCATTCTGACTAAAGGCCTATACTTCCATCCAGATGGTAGGTCACCGATACGGTGTTATGGATACGTAAGAAACGTGGTAGCTCAAATTGTAAAAATTTTTGAACTGGAAGGACAGAAAGTACATAAAAAAGTAATTTATGTAGGTGATCCACCTATCGAGCTCATTAAATGGGTAGATGGATTCGCAAAAGCCCTAACAGGCAAAAAGGCTCGGAGAGTACCTAAATGGTGCGTTCACTTTCTGGCTTATGTTGGTGATATAGTTTCTCTCTTAAATTTTAGATTTCCTATTCATTCTGCCCGCTTTCGTAGCATGACAGAAGATTATATTGTGCCAATGGAGCCTACTTTTCATTTACTTGGTTACCCCCAAATCTCTCTTGAGGATGGAATTAGGGAAACTGTGATATGGCTAAAAAAGCAGGGTTTCGTGAAAAGAATTTATGTATAAACTAAGGCCTTCGCCTGCGGGCTGCCTGTGATCGCCTCGCGGCTGGGGGCGATGGCCGAGATCGTGGAGGAGGGAAGGACGGGGCTCCTCTTTGAGCCCGGCGACGCCGAGGACCTCGCGGAGAAGGTGGCGTGGGCCTGGGCGCATCCCCGGGAGCTGGCGGAGATGGGCCGGGAGGCGCGGCGGGAGTACGAGCAGAAGTATACGGCCGAGAAAAACTACGAAATGCTGATGGCCATCTATGAGAGGGCACGAAACAGCGGCTGAGCGGCTGATGCTACCTACCATTGATGTCCTGGGTATTCCCCTTTTTGCCCGGGATATCCCCGCGGCGGTTGAGCTGGTGCTCCGGTCGTGCCTGCAGGGAGAAGAGTCGGAGCCCCGGTGTATCAGTGCTACGGGGGCGCATGGACTGGTAACGGCGCAGCGCGATCCGGAATTTCGGGATGTCCTTCGGCGGTTTTTTCTGAATCTTCCGGATGGCAAACCGGCCGTATGGGTCGGCCGCTTGAAAGGAGCACGTGCCATGCGCCGCTGCTATGGGCCGGACTTTTTTGCCGCGCTGGTGAGCGCTTCGGCTACTATGCCAATTCGACATTACTTCTGTGGTGGAAAACCTGGCGTGGCTGAACGGCTCAAGGCGGTGGTCGCGGAGAAGTTCGGTAACAGACAGGTGGTGGGCACGTATGCGCCACCGTTTCGACCCCTGACAGAAGAGGAGTTCCAAGCGCTGGCGGCCGATATCGACGCGCGGGGAGCCGATATCGTCTGGATTGGCATCAGCACGCCCAAGCAGGAACGCTTTGCCGCCACCCTGGCACAATATACCCGTCGAGCAAGGTACATCATTACCGTGGGCGCTGCATTCGATTTCCACATTGGCGCTGTGCGACAGGCCCCGAAGTGGATGCAGGAAGCGGGGCTGGAGTGGCTCTTTCGATTACTCATGGAACCTCGGCGACTCTGGCGGCGCTATGTTGATATTGTGCCTGCCTTTCTGTATTATAACCTGAAGGAATACTTCTTGCACCTGTTATCACAGAAAGCTTCTCACGTAACCAACCTGAAATAACCATGGCGCAGAAAACCGCAATCGTCTGTGGTGCTGGAGGATTTATCGGTGGACATCTGGTAAACCGGCTCAAAGACGAAGGCTACTGGGTTCGCGGGGTGGATCTGAAGGAGAACGAGTGGGGCAACATGAACGCCGACGATTTCGTCCTTGGGGACCTGCGGGATCCGCAGGTATGTGCCCGGCTGTTCGATCGTCCTATCGACGAGGTCTACCAGCTGGCGGCCGATATGGGCGGGGCCGGCTATATCTTCACCGGCGAGCATGATGCCGACGTCATGCACAACTCGGCGCTGATCAACCTGAACATGGCCAAATTGTGTGTGGAGCACAAGGTCAAGAAGGTTTTTTATTCTTCCTCCGCCTGCATCTATCCGGCCTATAACCAGCAGGATCCCAACAATCCCAAGTGCTCGGAAGATTCGGCCTATCCGGCTATGCCGGATAGCGAGTACGGGTGGGAAAAACTGTTCAGCGAGCGACTCTATCTGGCTTTTATGCGCAACTACGGATTGAACGTGCGCATTGCCCGTCTGCATAATATCTTCGGACCCCAGGGGACCTGGCGTGGGGGACGAGAGAAAGCTCCGGCAGCGATCTGTCGCAAAGTGGCCATGGCGAAAGACGGGGACGAAATCGAAATCTGGGGCGATGGCAATCAGACCCGCTCGTTTCTGTACATCGACGAGTGCATCGAGGGGATTCGTCGACTCATGGAGTCAGACTTTCCCGGCCCGGTCAACATTGGCTCCGAAGAAATGGTGACCATCAATCAGCTCGTCGACATGGTCTGCGAGATTGCGGGCAAGCGCCTTAAAAAACGGCATGATCTGACCAAACCGCAGGGCGTGCGGGGGCGGAATTCGGACAACCGCTTGATTCGGGAAAAGCTGGGCTGGGCGCCTTCTATGCCCTTGAAAGAAGGGCTCAGGCGAACCTATGCCTGGATTGAGCAGGAAGTGCAGCGCTGGTTACGCGAGAAAGCTCGTGAGGAGGCGGCCAGTATAGCCTGATAGGGAGATCAGTTCGCAGGCCCCGGGATGCTCTTCGCTCGGGGCCTTTTTTGTTGGCATAGCTACAATGCAGCAGAACAGCAAAATTTTCGTAGCCGGTCATCGCGGGCGTGGTCGGGTCGGCGCTGGTGCGCCGCCTGCAGCAGGCCGGCTTTACGAACCTGGTCGTGCGCACGCGGCAGGAGCTGGACCTGCGCGACCAGGCGGCCGTGGATCGCTTTTTCGCCGAGGAACGCCCTGAGTACGTTTTTCTGGCGGCCGCGAAGGTCGGAGGCATTCTGGCCAACAGTACCTACCCGGCCGACTTCATCCGGGACAATCTGCTCATCCAGACGAACGTCATCGATGCGGCCTGGCGCCACGGCACTAGGAAGCTGCTGTTTCTGGGGTCGAGCTGCATTTATCCGAAACATGCACCCCAGCCGATCAAAGAGGAGTACCTGCTGAGCGGGCCGCTGGAGCCCACGAACGAATGGTATGCCGTGGCCAAGATCGCCGGAATCAAAATGTGCCAGGCCTACCGGCGGCAGTACGGCTTTCGGGCGATCAGCCTGATGCCGACGAACCTGTACGGTCCGGGCGACAACTTCGATCTGGAGACGTCGCACGTGCTGCCGGCGCTGATCCGGAAGTTTCATCTGGCGAAGCTGGCGGCGGTGGGCGAGCTGGAGGCGATCGTGGAGGACGAGCGGCGGTTCGGGCGGATCCCGGACGATGTGCTGGCGGGGCTGGGCTTGCGGCGCGAAGGGGAACGGCTGGTGCGGGTAGATGCACCGCGTGTGGTGCTGTGGGGGACGGGCACACCGCGGCGGGAGTTTCTGCACGTGGACGACCTGGCCGATGCCTGTCTGTTTCTGATGCAGCATTACGACGAGGAAGCGATCCTCAACGTGGGGGTGGGGGAGGACCTCAGCATTCGGGAGCTGGCCGAGCTGGTGGCGGAGGAAGTGGGCTTTGAAGGGGAAATCGAATTTGACACCACTAAACCCGATGGTACACCCCGCAAGTTGCTGGATGTATCCCGTCTGTTCGGGCTGGGATGGCGGCCGAAGATCGGACTGCGCGAAGGAATTCGCCAGACGTACACCTGGTACCTGAAGCAGAGCCAGACGGTCCAGGTGCCCTGATGATGGGGCCCGCCAGTCGTGCGGTCAAAGCAGCGTTCGATAGGCCCAAACACTTCACGGCCGTACCTGACTGCGAGCCGAGGCGTTTGTAGCACGCCACGGGGGCGTCAGCCGCAGGAGCTTACCCGAGACGGCTCGACGCTCATGCTTCGTGCCTGACTATAAGCGCGTTGAACCTGGAGGGCGGTGCGAAAAAATCTTTTCCGAAAATACGGTCGCCTGTCCGTGCAGCAGAGGTCGTTTGAAAAAAACGCAAATCGTTGGATGATCTTCCACAGATTAACCTCTGGCCTTCTTTTTGTTTAGAAGCCGGACGGTCTGCACGTCGGGAGCCATTCCGATGGGGTGTGCAGGTTACGCGCAGGGGGGACTGGTGTCTGGTAGGGTATAAAAAGCGTCAAAACGTATGCGCTTGCTTGTAACAAACCCGGAAGATGCGTATGTTGCCTCCGGACGCTTCCGGAAACGTCAGCCATGACATGAATCGGTTGCGTGCCACCGCCTCGGAAGGTGATGCTCCTGCGAACAACCCCGTTTCTATGACGGTAACGGATACGACGGCCTATCAATTCGTTCACGTTGGTCCCCGGAATCGCCTGCTCTATCACCGTCGCCGCGTGCAGGACGCGGCCGTGCTGGCGCTTGCCGAAGGCCTGGCGTTGCTGGTGGCGCTGGCGCTGGCCAATCGCCTCGACCTCTGGCTGACCGGGGCCGCTTCGTGGCCGACCTGGGCCTGGGGCATGCCGCTGCTCTGGTGGATGGTGGCCGTCTTCAGTCGCCTGCTCCCCGGCTGGGGGCTCGGCGCGGCCGAAGAACTGCGCCGCATCGTGATCGGGCTGATGTCCATCTTTGTCGGGGTGGCCGCCCTGCTGTTTCTGACGAAGCGGGCCTCCGGCGATGGGCGTTTTCTGCTGGCTACCGGCTGGGTGCTGGCCACGGGAGCCGTTCCGCTGGCCCGTTGGCTGTCCAAACGCTGGTTGATCCACAGAAAACGCTGGGGCGCACCCACCGTGATCTACGGCGCCAACGGGATCGTGGAGGAGGTGATCGAAACGCTGCGCCAGGAAGCCGGGCTGGGGTACCAGCCCATCGGTGTTTTTTACGTGGACGAAGCCTGCACGGGCGATCGGATTGCCGACCTTCCGGTGATGGGAGGGCTCTGGCACAATACTCCGGATGCGCCGGTGGCCGTCCTGGCGCTGCCCGGCATTGCGCCGGAAATGCTTTCCGAGTTGCTCGACGGCCCGCTGTCGATCTATAAACAGGTCATTCTGATTCCCGATCTTTCCGACGTGCCCTCGCTCTGGGTGCGGCCCTGCAACCTGTCGGGCCGACTGGCGCTGGAGATCACCTCCAATCTGTTCGATCCCGTTGCCCAGACAGTCAAGCGCACGATGGATCTGGTGCTGGTGGTGGGAACCATGCCGATCTGGCTGCCGCTGGTCGGCCTGCTGGCGCTTGCCGTCTGGCTCGAAGATCGCCAGGCGCCGTTCTTTACGCAGGAGCGCATCGGGCGCGACGGACGACGGTTTCGCGTGATCAAATTGCGCACGATGCGGCCCGACGCCGAAGCGGTTCTCCGGCGCTATCTCGCGGAAAACCCGGAAGCCCGGGCGGAGTGGGCGGCGAGCTTCAAACTCAAAAACGACCCACGCATTACCCGGGTGGGACGCTGGCTGCGCAAGCTTTCGCTGGATGAACTGCCACAGCTTTTTAACGTGCTGCGTGGCGAGATGTCGCTGGTGGGACCCCGGCCGCTGCCGGCCTACCATCACGACGAGCTGCCGCACCTGGTGCAGCAGCTGCGCGTGCGCGTGCGGCCCGGCATGACGGGACTCTGGCAGGTCAACGGCCGGAGCGACGCCGGCAACGAGGGGATGGCCCGCTGGGACACGTTCTACATCCGCAACTGGTCGATCTGGCTGGATCTGGTGATTCTGGTGCGAACCTTTCGGGTGGTGCTCAAAGGACATGGGGCGTATTGAGTACGGACGCCGGACCGGCGCTCTGCTGTTGGGGCTGGTGGTCCTGATTTTAGGAAGGGCTCAGGGGCAAAGTCTGGACTACACCCTGAGGCTTGATGCAGGCCTGATCGCGGCGACGGCCGACTCGCTGCCGCTCTGGCTCCACGCGAACCGGCTGGGCATGGTGGACCAGACGGGCGCCAACGGCTACCTGCAATTTTCGGGCATGCTCCGGGGCCGGCTGCACGGAAGCTGGTCGTGGGAAGCGGGGGCGCGGGTGGTCGGACGCCGCGCACCGCACGCCACGCTGTTCTTCCCGGAGCTCTACGCGGGCGTGAGCGGCCGCCTGGTGCGGCTCTGGGTCGGTCGCCGCGCCTACGAGATCGGCGAGACGGCCGGACGCCTCTCGATGGGTTCGCTGGACACCGGCCTGAACGCCACGCCGCTGCCGAAGGTGGTCGTCGAAACACCGGGCTTTTTGACGGTGCCGTGGACCCGTGGCCTCCTGGAAATCCGGGGCTACCTGGCCCACGGATGGTTCGACGATCCCCGCCACACGCGCGGCACCTACCTGCACCAGAAGTTTCTCTACGGGCGCCTGAACCTGCGCGGCTGGCAGCTCTACGGGGGGCTCGTGCACGACGCCCAGTGGGGCGGCAGCTCGCCGATCTATGGGCCGCAGCCGGACGGCATCGACGACTGGTGGCGGGTCTTCTGGGGGATGGGCGGGGCGCCCGATGCACCACCCGCCGATCAGGTCTACTACCAGGGCAACCACCTGGGCATCTGGGATGTGGGCGTAAAGGGACAGATCGGAACGGTCGGACTTCACATCTACCGTCATTTTCTGTTCAACGACAAGGACGGGCTCAAGCTGAAGAATCCGGGCGATGGATTGCTGGGCGTGGCGCTGACGTTCGAAAACCTGCCGGTTGCGCAGTTCGTGTACGAATACCTGTACTCGAAGCGCCAGAGCGGACCGATTCCGCCGGGACCCGGGCGTGGCGGGCCGGGCGGACAGGACAACTACTACAACCACTGGCTGTATCGCTCCGGCTGGACCTACTACGGACGCACGATCAGCAACCCGCTCTTTTTCCCGTATTCGGACGGGCAGATCGTCGGCGTCAATCACATCGCGAACAACCGGATCGTGGCGCATCACCTGGGCGTGGCGGGCACACTCCCGGGATCTCTGGACTACAAGCTCAGGGTCACCTATTCGCGCAACTACGGCACCTACCAGGCGCGTGACCTCGCGCGACGGAACGGCGAGTCCTATTTCTACGAACACGGTCCCCGGCAGTGGAGCTGGTACGTGGCGCTGGCGCGGCCGCTGACGCCGCAGCTGATGCTGCATCTGGCGCTGGCGCTCGACCGGGGTGCCGTCTATCCCCGCACTACCGGGCTGGAAGTGGCGCTGCGCTGGCAGGTGCGCTGACGCACAAGGGATGGTTTGCCCCGGACGTCGGGCCCGACTACTAGCGAAGGGAGGCCCTTCGCTGCGCTCCGTGCCGGACGACGAGCATGTTCGTAGTAAGCCACGGAGGCGTCAGCCGGAGTGGCGTCACCCGGGACGGCACGCCGCTTCGCTTTGTGCCGGACGACGAACGGGTCGGCGCTGAAGCGCGGGCGTTATCCTGTCGTTCCGGTTTTGCACGCTGGCGTGCAAAAGATGCACAGGGCGCTTGATGCGGCAGAAAAAATTGCCGCGGGGGCGGCGGAGGCTGCGACGACGATTGAGGGTGCTTCTGGTGGGAGCAGGGCAGGCGCTGCGCTGATGGGCAGACCTCGAGGTTATGCGGAGGGCGGTAGCCCGTAGCCCTTCCCTTAATTCTTTGAGATCAGGGTTCTCGGGTGTCGGTAGCCTCGGGTCTTTCGGGCCAGCTTCTCCGGCGATAGGAGCATTTTTTAGCCCCCCTCAGGCCCTTCGGGCCAGCTCTCCCTGGAAGGGGGAGCGGTGTCTACGGGCTACGGCTGGCGCAGGCGGCGGGCGCCTGCGCGTGTTTCAGCGCTGAGGTTTTCTGCTTACAGGCTTTCCCTTTTCAAGGGCGGGGGCATGGGAGGGTTGCATTGTTGCCCGCTCGGGCGTTTTGCGACAGTTTCCGCTGGAGGGGAGCGTGTGCTGGAGGCGGCGGCCGATGGCAGCCCTGGAGTAGTCCAGTTCGGGAACCTATCGCACGCTCCATAGAGTTTTCCTCTTCGTTCAGCGCCATCCTTTTCCGCCCATGGCGATTCTGACGGTCCCGAAAGTCTTGCGCGAAAAGCTTGGCGACGAGGGCGTCGAGGCGCTCATTGCGTTGCTCAACGAGGCGGCCCATCACGAGCGGGACAACCTGCTGGGGATTCTGGCCGAGCGTTTCGAGCGGCGGGTGACGGAGGAGGGAAAGCGGCTGGAGGTCCAGATGGCGGAGTTGGAGAAGCGACTGGATCATCGGATCACGGAGGAGGTGTCGCGCCTGGAAAAGCAGATGGCGGAGCTGGAGAAGCGGCTGGATCATCGGATCACGGAGGAGGTGTCGCGACTGGAGGTGCAGATGGCCGAGGTGGAGAAGCGTTTGGACCACCGCATTACGGAGGAGGTGGCGAAGCTGGACCGTCGGATCACGGAGGAAGTGTCGCGGCTGGAGGTGACGCTCAGTGAGCGCTATGCGGGTCTGGTGCGGTGGATGTTCATTTTCTGGGCGGGGCAGATCGGGGTGATTGCGGCACTGCTGGCGCTGCTGCGATAGGGGAAAGGGCGGAGCACCCTGACGTAGAGATTCTTGAAGAGGGAGGCCTGTCGGCGCCTCGGATTTCCTGTCCGGTGTATAAATGGCCCTTCGCCGCGCTCCGTGCCGGACAACGACCGCGTTGGCGTTGACAGCACTCCGCTTCGCTTCATGCCTGACGACAAGCGCGCAGCTGCATGGAAAGCCGGGCCGTACGCTGCCGGGACAGATTGAAAGAATCCGGGGAATGTCTTATCCTGTCGCAGCTTATATGTAATATGGAATCGTTGATTTACTGGTGCATGAAGGGCCACACCCCATGTGGCGGACGTGATCCGGCGGGTATGATCGGGCGGACACAATGGTCCGCCCCTACGGGATAGGGAAACTGTCACTGATCTGGTAGGGGCGCACCACCGTGTGCGCCCGTGCTTTCTCACATGCACTACGATTTTTCAGAAATCGTATAACTGCTGATTTACTGGGGCATGAGGGGGCAACATCCCATGTGCCCGTGCTTTCAGCCCGGAAAAAGCGGCGCCAACGCCAGCGCCCCGAACGTCGGCGCCTGCACCCAGCGGGAACACCCTCCCTCTGGCCCCTCCCGGGCAGGGCGGGGGAAGCACATGAGGGAAGACAGCGACGCTGCAACGCGCCCGGGCACCCGTTGCTACCACCAGCCGTAGCCCACAGATCCCGCTTCCCCTTGCAGGGGGAACTGTCGCAAAGCGGCTGAAGGGGGCATGGGATGCCGCGCACATGCCCCGGTAAATCGTATTATCGCCGACTTCCATGCTGACGCCAGATCGAAAACGACCGAAACGCTCCCGGATCGCCCTGCCTGGGCTGATCTGCTGCCTGGTGCTGCTGGCCGCACAGACCGCCTGTGCGCAGCGGCAGCCGGGCGTGCGCGTGACGAACCACTCCGGCGGACCGCTGCTTCCCGAGCAGGCCGCCTACGACGTGACCTTTTATGAGCTGGCACTGCGCGTCGAGCCGGACGCCCGCCGCATCGACGGCACGCTGACGGTGCAGGCCCGCGTGGTGCATCCGCTCATCTGGTTCGTGCTCGACCTCGACACGGTGCTGACCGTCCGGCGCATTGAAGAACAGGTGGCGGGACGGTGGGTGCCGCGTACGTTCGAGCACCGACCGGACGGGCGCATCTGGACACACCTGGCCCACACCCGCCAGCCGGGCCAGCAGCTCGTGCTCCGCGTACACTACGGCGGCGTGCCCCGCGAGGCGCCTTATCCGCCGTGGATCGGCGGCTTCACCTGGGCCCGCACAGCCGACGGCCGGCCCTGGATCGCCACCTCCAACCAGGGCGAAGGGGCCGACCTCTGGTGGCCCTGCAAGGACCATCCCTCGGACGAACCCGACTCGATGGCGCTGCACATCACGGTCCCCGAGTCGCTCGTGGTGGCCAGCAACGGCCGCCTGCGCCGCGTCGAGCGGCATGCCGACGGCACGCGCACCTACCACTGGTTCGTCTCGACCCCCATCAACAACTACGGCGTGGCGCTGAACATCGCACCCTACCGGACCGTCGATACCACCTACGTCAGCGTGGCCGGCGATACGATTCCGGTCACCTTCTGGGTCCTGCCCGAGCGCGAGGCCGACGCCCGCCGCATGCTGCCGGAGTTTCTCGACCACCTGGCCTTCTACGAGCGTCTGCTGGGACCCTATCCGTTCCGGGCCGACAAGTACGGCATTGCACACACGCCCTTCCTGGGCATGGAGCACCAGACGATCATCGCCTATGGCAGCGACTTTTCGGACCAGCCCTACGGCTACGACTGGCTGCATCACCACGAGCTGGGCCATGAATGGTGGGGCAACCTGGTGACCGCCTACGACTGGAAGGATTTCTGGCTGCACGAGGGCTTCTGCACCTACATGCAGGCGCTCTATGCGGAGGAACGCTTCGGACCGGAAGCCTACCGGGCCGAACTGATGCGCTACCGATCCGCCATCCGCAACCGGCGGCCCATCGCGCCTCGCACCTCGAAGACCACGACCGAGATGTACTTTGCCGACCCCGCCACGGGTCAGACGGACAACGACATCTACTACAAGGGCGCCTGGGTGCTCCACACGCTGCGCTACCTGATCGGCGACGAGGCGTTCTTCCGGGCGCTGCGCCGCATGGCCTATCCCGATCCGGCCCTGGAGCGCGTCGCCGACGGCCGCCAGTGCCGCTTTGCCACTACGGACGACTTCGCCACGCTGGTAGAGGAGATCACCGGCCAGGAGCTGGACTGGTTCTTCGAGGTGTACGTGCGCCGTGCCGAACTACCCCGGCTGGTCGTGACGCGCGAGCCAGACCGACTCGTCCTGCGCTGGGAAACGCCGGACAACCTGCCGTTTCCGATGCCCGTCGAGGTGCAGATCGGCGACACCCGCCGTCGCATTCCCATGCCGGGCGGCGAGGCCGTCGTGCCGCTGGGCGAACTCGAAGCCGAGCCGCTCATCGACCCGGACCTCCGGATTCTGCGGGATGAAGCGCGCAGGTGATCTGCGCCTGAAAAAAATGAGCCGTTCTCGAAGTAGGGCGGGGCGATCCGTCGTGACGCCTGCGCAGGAGTCCGGAGCGGACGTCCACGCCGCAATGAGGGCACGGTCCCACGGCGTCCCATGGGGGTGCCAGTGGCGGAGCCGTGCCTGCAGAATCATTTTGAGCGGCCGCGTTGAAAGCGGAGGCCTATATTCTATGTTCGGCGAGCTTCGAATTTTGTTATCCCACTGTACCGCAAGATATGGCCACGACCTCGAATGAGGCCCATGCCCTCTCGCCGTTTGCTCTGCAGCTGCTGCAAGATCTTGCGGCGCTTGCGCGGATGCTGGAGGATGGGTTGATCGAGCGGGGCATCTGCCGGATCGGGGCCGAGCAGGAGCTGTTTCTGGTGGAGCCCTGCGGCAATCCGGCGCCGGTGGCCGAGCAGGTGCTGNNGCGCAACCGGGATCCGCATCTGGTACCCGAACTGACGCGCTTCAACCTGGAGATCAACCTGGAGCCGGNGCTGCTGGAAGGCGACGGCCTGCGCCGCCTGGAACGACAGCTCCTGGAGCGGCTGGCCCATGCGCGTAAGCTGACGCGCGACCTGGGCGACGACATTGCCCTGTGCGGCATCCTGCCCACCATTCATCTCTCGGACCTGACGCTCGACAACATGACNCCCCGGCCGCGCTACGCCCGGCTCAANGAAGCCATCACGCGCCTGCGCGGTGGTCCNNTTCAGCTTCAGATCACGGGCATCGACGAGTTGTTCGTGCAACTGGACTCCATCATGGTCGAGGGCTGTAACGCCAGCTTCCAGGTGCACCTGCAGGTCGATCCGGACGCCTTTCCTCGCTGCTACAATGCCGCTCAGCTGGCCGCCGCACCCGTGCTGGCCGCCGGGGTCAACGCCCCGGTGCTTTTCGGCAAGCGGCTCTGGCACGAGACGCGCATCGCGGTCTTCCGGCAGGCCGTCGACACGCGGGGCGGCAATCTGTACCTGCGCGAGATGAGCCCGCGTGTGCATTTCGGCACGGACTGGGTGCGGGAGTNGGTGCTGGAAATCTACCGGGAAGACCTGGCCCGCTTCTGGGTGTTGCTGACGCCGGAGTCGCCCCCGGAAGACGCCTTGAACGTGCTGGAACAGGGCGGCATTCCCCGGCTGGAGGCGCTGCAGCTTTTCAACGGAACGGTCTATCGCTGGAATCGGGCCTGCTACGGCGTGTCGGAGGGCCGTCCGCACCTGCGCATCGAAAACCGCGTGCTTCCTTCCGGTCCCACGCCCGCCGACGAGGTGGCCAATGCGGCCTTCTGGGCGGGGCTCGTGCTGGAGCTGGCACACCGCGAGCCGGAGCTGCACCGGCGCATGGATTTCGACGAGGCCCGGGGCAACTTCATCGCTGCGGCCCGGCTCGGGCTGGGCGCGCATCTGACCTGGCTGGACGGCGCGCGCTGGCCGGCCCAGCGGCTCATCCTGGAGGAACTGTTGCCGATGGCGCGGGCCGGACTGCAACGCGCGGGGGTCGATCCGGCAGACATCGCCCATTACCTGGGGCTCATCCGCGAGCGGGTGGAAAGCCGCCAGACCGGCGCCGAATGGCAGCTTCGTTCGCTGGCGGCGATGAAAGGGCAGGGGAGCCGCGCCGAACGCCTGGAGGCGCTGGTGCTCACCATGCAGGCCTATCAGCAGGAGAATCGGCCGGTGCATCGCTGGGAGCCGGCGCGGCTGGCCGCGGTGCGGCGGCGCGCAGCGCAGGGCAACCGCCGCGTGGAGCACGTCATGACCACCGATCTGTTCACCGTGCAGGAAGACGAGCCGCTGCAGTTCGTGGCGGCGCTGATGGACTGGAAGCAGCTGGACGCCGTGCCCGTCGAGGACGTCCACCACCGACCCGTCGGTCTGGTGCACCGTGAGGCGGTGCAGCAGGCGCTTCAGGAAAAAGATCCGACGACGGCCGTTCGGCTCGTGATGAATCCACGACCGATCGTGGTCACACCCGAAACGCCACTGACCGAGGCGATGCGGTTGCTGGAGGCGCGGAAGGCCGCGGCGCTACTGGTCGTGCACCGGGAGCAGCTCGTCGGCATGCTCACCCGCGCCGAGCTTCCCGCTTTCTGATCCGGAAAGGTGCCATTGGTGACAGCGACGTGCGTTTCATGCGGCGCGGCGGTATCGAACCGCTCGACGCGTCGTATAAAAGCGTACGGTCGTTTCTACCGGCAACAGCAACGGCACGGCTTTCATGATTCGTCGGATCGCGACAGGCCTTGTAGTGCTNCTGATCATCGCAGGGCTGGTCTATGCACGNTGGNCGCAGAACGGGCGGGAAACCGCGGCGGTGGGGCCGGCGCAGCGGGCTTTGCGGGTACAGGCCATGGTGGTGCGGCCCACTTCGGTGGCGGATCGGCTGGTCGTCACCGGTTCGGTCCTGGCGGGCGAAGCGGTCGAGTTGCATCCGGAGGTTTCGGTCGGGTCGAGGCGTTGCTGTTTGAAGAAGGAAAGCCCGTCCGAAAAGGAGAGGTACTGATCCGCCTCAATGACGACGAGCTGCAGGCCCAGCTGCGTCAGGTCGAGACGCGGCTGCAGCTGCTGCGCGCGCAGCTGCAACGCCAGGAGCAACTGCTCGAACGCGGCGGGGTCAGTCAGGAGACGGTCGATGCGACGCGCAGCGAAGTGCAGGTGCTCGAAGCCCAGGCCGATCTGATCCGGGCGCAGCTCGACAAGACGGTCGTGCGGGCACCGTTTGACGGCGTGATCGGCCTGCGCTCGATCAGCATGGGGAGTTATGTGACGCCCAGTACGCCCATCGCCCTGTTGCAGGCGCTCGATTCGGTCAAAATTGAGTTTGCCGTGCCGGAGCGCTATGCGCACCGCGTGCGGGTGGGACAGCGCGTTCGCTTTACGCTGGAGGGCCTGACGCGGACGTTCGAGGGGCGCATCTACGCGGTCGAACCCCGCATCGACGAAAGCACCCGCATGCTGCGCGTGCGGGCGCTCAGCGCCAATCCGGATCGGCTGCTGTTGCCCGGAGCCTTTGCCCGCGTGGAAATCATCTTTGAAGAAATCCCCGAGGCATTGCTCGTCCCGGCGATCGCGCTGGTGCCCGAGATGGGCCAGTATAAACTCTTTGTCTATGAGAACGGACAGGTCACGGCGCGCACCGTCGTTCCTGGCCTGCGTCTGGAAGATAGCGTACAGGTGCTCGAAGGCCTGCAACCCCGCGATACGGTGATCGTGCAGGGGGTGCAGCTGCTGCAGCCGGGCATGCCGGTCGAGATCGAACTGGTTGGAAGCTAACCGGAAGCCTCGTCATGAGCCTGTATTCCGTCAGCATCCGGCGCCCCGTTCTGGCGGTGGTGTTCTCGCTGGTGATCCTGCTTTTCGGGATCGTCAGCTTCACCTATCTGGGCGTGCGGGAATACCCGGCCGTCGATCCGCCGATCATTACGGTGGCGACCAACTACCGGGGCGCCAATGCCGAGGTGATCGAAACGCAGATCACCGAACCCCTGGAAGAGTCCATCAACGGCATCGCCGGAATTCGTTCGATCACCTCGGTAAGTCGAGACGGCCGCTCGACGATCACCGTCGAATTTGAGCTGGGGGTGGATCTGGAACAGGCGGCCAACGACGTGCGCGATCGCGTCTCGCGCGCCATGGCCAACCTGCCCCCGGACGTGGATCCGCCCATCGTCACCAAGGCCGATGCCGATGCCCAGCCGATCGTCTTTCTGAACGTCAAAAGCGACCGGCGCAATTTGCTGGAGCTGACGCGCATTGCCGAGGAGCTGTTCAAAGAACGGCTGCAGACGATCCCCGGCGTCAGCGAGGTGGACATCTGGGGGGAGAAGCGCTACGCCATGCGCATCTGGCTGGACCCCCACAAGCTGGCGGCCTACGGGCTTTCGCCCCTGGACGTGCGGGATGCGCTCCAGCGGGAAAACGTCGAGTTGCCCGCCGGACGCATCGAGGGGGGCTCGGTCGAGCTGTCGATCCGCACGCTCAGCCGCCTGCAGACGCCCGAGGAATTCAACAACCTGATTCTGAAAGAAGAAGGGGGCCGCCTGGTGCGCCTTCGGGACGTAGGGCATGCCGAGCTGGGGCCTGAAAACGAACGGACCGTCCTGAAACGCGACGGGATCCCGATGGTGGGCGTCGTGCTGCGTCCGCAGCCCGGCGCCAACTACATCGCCATCGCCGACGAGTTCTATCGCCGGCTCGAACAGATCAAAAAAGAGCTGCCCGCCGACATCGAGCTGGGCATCGGCTTCGACGTGACGGAGTACATCCGGGACTCGATCCGGGAGGTGCAGCAGACCATCTTTCTGGCGCTGGGCCTCGTCGTGCTGATCATCTTTCTGTTCCTGCGCGACTGGCGCACCACGATCATCCCCGTGCTGGTGATCCCCGTCTCGCTGATCGGGGCCTTTTTCCTGATGTATCTTTTCGGCTTTTCGATCAACGTGCTGACGCTGCTGGGCATCGTGCTGGCCATCGGGCTGGTGGTCGACGACGCGATCGTGGTGCTGGAGAATATCTACGCGAAGCTGGAGCAGGGGCGTCCTCCGGTCGAAGCGGGCATTGTCGGGACGCGGGAGATCTTCTTTGCCGTAATCGCGACGACGCTGGCGCTGGTGGCGGTCTTCATGCCGCTGCTCTTTCTGGGCGGATTGACCGGACGGCTGTTTCGGGAGTTCGGCATGACGCTCGCCGGGGCCGTGGTGATTTCGTCCTTTGTGGCGCTGACGCTGACGCCTATGTTATCCACGCGGCTGCTGCAGGGCCACCGGGGGCATTCGTGGTTCTACTACAAAACGGAGCCTTTCTTCCAGCGCATGGCGCAGGGGTATCGGCGCTCGCTGGAGGCGTTTTTGCGGCGGCGGTGGCTGGCGTTTCCGATTTTGCTGGGGGCCGGCGGGTTGATCGTCTGGTTCATGGAAAGCCTGCCGGCCGAGCTGGTGCCCATGGAAGACCGGAGCAACATCAGCCTGTTTGCCAGTGGGCCGGAGGGCGCGACCTTCGAGTACATGGATGCCTACATGGATCAGCTGATCCGAATGATCCAGGAAGAAGTGCCCGAGCACGAAGCGATCATCTCGGTCACCTCGCCGGGCTTTGGCGCTTCCTCGTCGGTCAACTCGGGCTTCATCCGTCTTATTCTGAAAGATCCGGATCAGCGTGAGCGCACGCAGCAGGAAATTGCGGACTATCTGAGCCGGCGCGTGCGTGACTTTCCGGGAGCGCGGACGTTCGTCTCGCAGCCGCAGTCGATCGGTAATCGCCGGGGCGGACTGCCCGTGCAGTACGTGCTACAGGCGCCCAATCTGGAGAAGCTGCGGGAGGTATTGCCGCGCTTTCTGGAAGCGGCCGAACAGGACCCGACCTTTACGTTTGTGGACGTCGATCTGAAATTCAACAAGCCTGAGCTGCGGCTGCAGATCGACCGGGCGCGGGCTCGGCAGGCCGGCGTTTCGGCCCTGGATATTGCGCAGACGTTGCAGCTGGCCCTGAGCGAGCAGCGGATCGGCTACTTCGTGATGAACGGCAAGCAGTATCAGGTGATCGCACTCCTGCAGCGCGAAAACCGCAACGATCCGCTGGATCTGCGGACGCTCTACGTGCGCAATGCGCGGGGCGAGCTGATTCCGCTGGACAATCTGGTTACGCTTTCGGAGGAAAGCACACCGCCCCAGCGCTACCGGTTCGACCGCTATGTTTCGGCCACCGTATCGGCCGCCCTGGCGCCGGGCAAGACGATCGGAGATGGCATTGCCGCCATGGATGCCATCGCCGAGCGCGTCCTGGACGAAACGTTCTCGACAGCGCTGAGCGGCCCTTCGCGCGACTTTGCCGAAAGCTCGCGCAGCCTGCTGTTCGTCTTTCTGTTTGCGCTGGCGCTGGTGTACCTGATTCTGGCGGCCCAGTTCGAAAGCTTCCGGGATCCGTTCGTGATCATGCTGACGGTGCCGCTGGCGCTGGCCGGGGCGTTGCTGGCGCTGTGGTATTTCCGGCAGACGCTGAACATCTTCAGCGAGATCGGCATGATCATGCTGATCGGACTGGTTACGAAGAACGGGATTCTGATCGTCGAGTTTGCCAAACAGCGCAAAGCCGCCGGGCTCCCGGTGCTGGAGGCGATCAAAGAAGGGGCGTCCGCACGCTTCCGGCCGATTCTGATGACGAGCATTTCGACGATTCTGGGCATTCTGCCCATTGCGCTGGCGCTGGGGGCCGGCTCCGAGAGTCGGATGCCCATGGGGATTGCGATCATCGGCGGCATGGTGATCGGAACGCTGCTGACGCTGTACGTCATCCCGGCCATTTACACCTATCTGACGCGCGAAACGACCCGGACGCCGGCGGCTGTTGACGAACCCAAGCTGGAAGCGACCGAAGCATGAGTCGGATTGTCTGTGTGCTCTTTGTACTGGGCCTGCTGGTGACTGATGTGCAGCATGCGGTGGCCCAGCCGCTTCTGACCCTCGAAGAAGCGCTCGAACTGGCCCGCCGACGCAACCCTTCGGTGCAGGTGAGCCGGCTGCAGGCCCGGCAGGCCCAGAACGATTATGCGCTCGGGACGGCGGGCTTCTGGCCGCAGCTTTCTTTCAGCATGGGATGGACCGGAAGCCTGACCAACACCCGGCAGCAGTTTCTGACCAACCCGGAACCGGTCGTGCGGAACGGCGCACAGGCGCGACGCCTGGATGGCGGCCTGCAGCTGCGCTGGACGATTTTCGATGGACTGGGGCAGTGGGCCCGTTATCGCCGGCTCGAGGCCGAGGCCACCCGGGCTGAAGCCGACGTCCGCGCCACCACCAATGCGCTGCTGGCCGAGGTCGCCATCGCCTACTACAATCTGGTGCGGCTCCAGCAGCAGCGCGAGGTGCTCGCATCGACCGTGGCGATTTCGACCGAGCGTCTGGAAATTGCCCAGATGCGCTACAACCTGGGCGCCGCCTCCCGACTGGAAGTGAGTCGGGCTCAGGTCGATCTCAATGCGGACCAGGCCGCCTTGCTGCGGCAGGAAGTGCTGCTGGCGCAGGAACGGGCTGCGTTCAACGAACTGCTCGGACGCGATCCCGGAACGCCTTTCCGCACCGTCGATTCGATCCGCGTGGATCCTTCGCTGACGCTTCCGGCCCTGCACGAGGCGGCCCGGGAGCGCAATCCCATGTTGCAACAGGCCCGGGCCTCGGTGTCCCTGACGCACCATGCCCTGCAGGAACTGCGAGCCGAGCGGTGGCCGCAGCTGGATCTGATCGCCGGCTACACGTACACCAACCTGCATTCCGAAAGCGGCTTCATGCAGGAAAGCCGCACCTTCGACTTCAGCTATGGACTGAGTCTGTCGCTGACGCTGTTTGACGGCTGGAATCGGCGACGCCGCATTGAAAACGCCCGGCTGAACTACCAGGCCAATCAGGTCCAGCTGGAGCAGGTGCAACGATCGATCGAAACGGCGCTGGCCCAGCAGTACGCCGCCTATCAGCGCTACCTGGAGCTGATTACGCTGGAGCAGGACAACCTGGAGGCAGCCCGTCTGAACGTGGAGGTGGCGCTGGAGCAGTTTCGACTGGGAACGATCTCTTCGGTGGAATTGCGCGAAGTGCAGCAAGCCCTGCTGCAGGCGGAAGAGCGTCTGGTCAACGCCCGCTACGAGGCCAAGGTCGCCGAAATTCGCCTGCGTCAGCTGGCCGGCCAGTTCTGAGACGATGGCCCGGGCGTCGTGATGCATGTGGGCGGTCTCCCATGATCACACCCGGGAAAGGAGGGGCGCACCCTGCGATGCGCCCCTACCAGACCAACGACGACGTTTCCACCACGTAGGGGCGGACCGCTGTGTACGCCCC
>Ga0065723_102448_pt1 | contig 28061 bp, 24 predicted proteins | sample TheenrcuSG05Z960_FD_59110 | JGI IMG/M metagenome (GOLD analysis project Ga0065723, IMG submission 59110) | Thermophilic enrichment culture from UC Davis - Sample SG0.5Z960 | ecosystem: Engineered > Solid waste > Grass > Composting > Bioreactor | place: USA: University of California, Davis
GCTGTCCCGTTTTTTTCGCATCAGTCTGAGCAAGGGGCGGGATCTCATCTCCGTCGGGGAAGAGGTGGAGCATGTCCGCAATTACCTCGTCATCCAGCAGATGCGCTATTCCGACATCCTGGAGTACGAGATCGACGTCGCGCCCGAACTAAAGACCATCCCGATTCTGAAAATGACGCTCCAGCCGATCGTGGAGAACGCGCTGTATCACGGGATCAAGAACAAGCGGGGCAAGGGGCGGATCCGGATCTCCGGCGCCGCCGGCCAGGACCGCACGCTGCGGCTGCTCGTCACGGACAACGGCATCGGCATGAGCGAAGGGAAGCTCGCCGAGCTCCGGCTTCTGCTGGAAGATCATCCGCCGACGCACGGAGAGGGCGAGCCGGACGGCGGCTTCGGGCTGCTCAATGTGCAGCGGCGACTGCGCCTGTATTACGGCCCGCAATACGGCATCGCCATCGACAGCCGGGAAGGCTTCGGCACGATGGTGGAAGTCACGATTCCGGTTCAGGGAGGGACGCCGCTTGATGAAAGTGTTCCTGGTGGACGATGAGATAGTCATCCGGGAAAACATGCGGACCTGCATCGATTGGGAGAAGGAAGGGTTCGAATATTGCGGCGACGCGCCCGACGGGGAACTGGCCTTGCCGCTCATCGAGCGATTGAAGCCGGACATCCTGATCACCGACATCCGCATGCCGTTCATGAACGGACTGGAGCTGAGCGCGATCGTGCGCAAGATGCTTCCCGGCATCAAAATCGTCATCCTGAGCGGCCACGACGAGTTCGAATACGCCCGTCAGGCGATCCGCATCGGGGTGGAAGAGTACTGTCTGAAACCGTTCAGCGCCGAAGACATCATCCGGGTGCTGAAGATCATCAGCGCCAAGGACCACGCGCGCGAAGAAAGCCGGGCGGCCGCGGCGGGCATGGCGGACCGGACCGGCATTTTCGGCGACGACCCGCTGGAGCAGCCCAGTCTGGATCGGGCGGGATACATGGAATTCCTGAAAGTCGGCGCGCCGGAGCAGAAGGAGCCGCACATCCGGCGCATCGCGCAGGATCTGCGGAACGTGGATTGGGAATCGTCGCTCTACGGTTTCTTCCTGCTGCATGATCTGACCGTGGGCGTGTTCCGGGAAGCGAAGGCGCAATACGGCGCGCATGTCCGGCCGGATGACTGGCTGCCGGAGATGAAGAGCCGGATCAGCGGCATCCGGTCCTGGGAGGAGGCTTGCGCTTACCTGTGCCAATTGGCGGAGCTGTTCTGGCATTGGCGCTCGCAGGCCAGCGACCGTTACGGCGCCCTGATCGCGCGGGTGAAGCAATACGTGCAGGAGCATTACGGCGAAGAAGGGCTGTCGCTGAACGACGCGGCGAAGCACGTCAATGTCAGCCCGAGCCACCTGAGCAAAGTGTTCAGCCAGGAGACCGGGATGACGTTCATCGAATATCTCATGGAAACCCGGATCAAGAAGGCGATGGAACTGCTGCTGTCGACCCGGGCGAAGTCGTACGAGATCGCCTGCCGGGTCGGCTATCAGGATTCTCACTATTTCTCCAATGTGTTCAAGCGGATGACGGGCATGACGATCCGCGAATTCCGCAAGCGGGGCAGCATGGTTCAACCGCTGCTCCGAAGGGAAGGATGACGGCATTGAGCAGGCAAGCGTTCAGGCGAACGGCCGCGAAGGCGGGGTTCGCGGCGGTCTGGATCCTGCTGATGGCGGCGCTCTCCGGTTGTCCGGAGCGGCCGCCGTCCCGCGTGGGCGAGCCTTCGGCCTCCGATACGGGCGCGATGCCGGCGCGGACGTTCGGCATCATCTATCCGATGGCGGACGCCTACTACGAGGCGGTGACGGAGAGCGCCGCCCGGGCGGCGGAGGCGGCGGGCGTCCGGCTGGTCATCAAGGCGCCCGACGAGGCGAATCTGGAGCAGCAGATCCGGATGATGGAGACGATGATCCAGCAGGGCGTGGACGGCATCGCGATCAGCCCGATCCATTCGGAGGCGCTGGCGCCGATCATCGACAAGGCCGTGGACGCCGGGATTCCCGTCATCTGCTTCGAGTCCGACGCTCCCGGCAGCCGGCGGCTGTCCTACATCGGCACGGACAACATCCGGGCCGGCGAGCGGATGGGCGAGGCCATCGACGGGCTCCTGAAGGGACGCGGCATGATCCTGGTGTCGACGGGATTCTCGGACAGCTTGCATCTGCGCGAGCGGTTGGAGGGGTTTCTCGGCTACATCCATCGCGAGACGGACATTGACGTGCTGGAGGTGCGGTATCACCAGGGAATCCCCGAGCAGGCGCTGACGGATCTGGAGGGCATGATCGACGACCATCCGCATTTCGACGCGTTCGTCGCCCTCGATTTCGTGTCCGGATCGGCTTCCATTCTGGTGTGGAAGGCGATGGGGCTGAACCGGTACGCGCTGACCTTCGGCCTGATGCCCGATATTTCGGAAGCGGTGCGCAACGGCCAGATCACGATGGCGATCTCTCTGAATGAACATCGTTGGGGATCCCTGATTGTCGAGCAACTGCTGAGGGCCGGCGAAGGGGAAGCGATCCCCGCGTTTGCGGACACGGGGATCACGTTGATTGATGCGGAAGCCGTCGGGCGGCGGGCCGATGATTGAGAACGAAGCGGATGGCGAACGGCCGCCCGCCCGACCCTCGTTTACCGCTGGAAGAATTCGATCCATTCGTTCTCGGGACCGTAGATGAAGAAATAGCGGTGGCCGTTCGGCAGCGTGGTGATCGTGTCGAAACCGGGAACGAAGGATACGCCTTCGAGCTTCTTGATGCGCTCGTACTCGGCTTCGATGTCGTCCACGGTGACCGCGAAGTGGTGCACCTTGCCTTCATTCGGCAGATTGTCGTTGTACCCCTGGATCAATTCGATTTCCGTCTCGTCGGAACCGCCGAATCCGAGGAACGCGAGCTGCAGCACGCCGTTCGTGTGCGTGAAGCGGCTCTTCACTTCGAGTCCGACGACTTCCGTGTAGAAGCGGATCGTCGCATCCAGATCCTTCACGACGACACCTACATGGTCAACCCTTTTGCTTGCCATCAGGATGCCTCCTCACAAACGTATGGACTTGCAATCCTATCGTAGCCAGTTAAAACTAAGTAGTCAAGTATGTATTATCGGAATTAATCGTTGACAATGTCGAAAACGCGCTGCTATCATAATGACATGTAAACCTATTGATTTAATTGGTTCAGAGATTCGGCCCACCGGTCGTCCGGCGGCTCCATGATCGCACGGCTTGCGCAGCCTGCGGCATGGAGCTTTTTTCATGACGGCGGCCGGCCGGGCCGGATCCGCAATACGTTACAGGGGGTAGCTGTCCTCATGAAAAGCGGATGGAGCGCCGCCAGGTCATGATCGAGGCGTTCTACAAGCGCTATCCGAAGATCGAAGAGGTGGCGAGGGCCGGCACGGTGACGGCCAACACCGCCCTGGATACGCAGGCGCAGGTGGAGGCCTGGCTGAAGAAGTTCCCGAACAAGGGCGAACTGGACGCGATCTATACGACGTGGAACGAATTCACCCGCGGCGCCTACCAGGCGCTCAAGCAGGCCGGCCGAACCGATATTCCGATTTACGGCATCGACCTGACGGAGGAAGACCTGCCGCTCTTCCAGGCNGAAGACAGCCCGTGGGTNGCCGCTTCCGCGACGAATCCGACCGACATCGGCCAGGTGCAGACGCGGCTGGCGTACCAGAAGGTCGCGGGNGAGACCGTGCCTTCGTCGGTATCCATCGAACCGCGCNTNATNCTGANGCTCTTATCTGCCGAAGGANCCGATCTCGTTCGCCGATCTGGGCCAATACGTTCCCGGCTGGGGCAAATCCGATCTGGCGTGGTCGCCGTGGATGGACGAGCTCGCGAAAGGGTCGAGGGGATCATGACGCTGACCCTGGCCGGCATCCATCACGGATTCGGCCGCCATGCCGTGCTGCACGGCGTCGACTTCACGGTCCGCAGAGGGGAAGTGCACGCGCTGCTCGGCATGAACGGAGCGGGGAAGAGCACTCTGCTTCATCTGGCCGCGGGCGTGTACACGCCTCTCCGGGGCGACATTCTGATCGACGGCGCTCCGCAACGGTTCCGGTCTCCCGGCGACGCGGCCGCGAAGGGGATCGTCTTTCTGGCGCAGGAAGTCGACAAGGGGCTCGTGCCGCAGCTCAGCGTGCATGAGAATCTGACGGCTCCCGGGATGCGCGCCAATGGCGAAATCTGGTTCAGCCGCCGCAGGAGCCGCGAGCAGGCGCGGACGCTGCTTCGGGAATACGGCCTGGAGGTGGACGTGGACCGCCCGGCGGGCGGCCTGTCGCTGTTCGAGAAGCAGATGCTGTCTGTCATCCGGGCGGCGGCCGGCCGGGCCGGCTATTTGCTTCTGGACGAGCCGACGGCTTCCTTCGACCGCATCGAAGCGGAGCGGTTCATGGCGCTGGTCGAACGGTTGAAGGCCCGTGGAATCGGCATTGTGCTGGTATCGCACCGGCTGCAGGAAGTCAAGCGGATGGCCGACACCGTCAGCGTGCTGCGAGACGGCCGCATCGTGCGGCATGGACCGGCCGGCGAGTTGGACATTCCCGGGATCGTCGAAGTGATGACCGGAGGGAGCAGCGCGATCCGGCGCCGGTCCGCCTCAACGGCGAAAGACCGCATCCGGTTCGCGGTGCCGGGGCTGAAGCCGAGCCGGCATGCTCCGGAACTGTCCTTCAGCGTGCGCGAAGGCGAGATCGTCGCGGTGTTCGGCCATATCGGAAGCGGCAAATCATGGCTCGCCCGCGCGCTGTTCGGCGCTTCCGGACAGCCTTGCCGCGTTCGGATCGACGGCGAGGAGCGGACGATCACCGGCACGAGGCAGGCGGCCCGGATGGGCATCGCGCTGGTGCCCGAAGAGCGGAGGCGGCAGGGCATCTGGGGGCGGGAAGATATCCGCGCGCATGCGGCGCTCGGTTTCCGGGGATGGATTCTGAAGCGCAGGGAGACCGAATACAGCCGCGGCATCATCCGGGCGTTCGACATCCGGCCTCCGGTCCCGGGATACAAGGTCGGCGCGCTGAGCGGCGGCAACCAGCAGAAGGTTGCCATCGCGAAATGGGTTGCGCTGAATCCGAAGGTGGCGATTTTCGACGAGCCGATGAAAGGGATCGATCCCGCGGCGAAGGAGACGATCTTCCAAGCCATTGAAGAATGGGCCGCGCGGGGCGTCTCCGTGCTGTATTTCACGGCGGAGCCGGACGACGCGCTGCGCATCGCCGACCGCATCCTGGTGCTGTCCGGGCGCCGCATCACGGCGGAGCTGAACGCTTCCGAAGCGACGGCGGCGCAGTTGTTCCAGGCGGCGGAGGAGGAGGGACGACGGATTGGAAACGGTTGAGCGGCAACGCGGAATATCGGAAGCGAGAACGCACAGGCTGTCGCAGCTGCTGTACCGTTACGGCGCGGTGCTGACGATCGGCGCGGTCATCGTGTTTTTCTCCATCGTCAACGAGCATTTTTTCACCTACGGCAATTTGACCGACATTCTGAAATCGATCTCGATTGTTACGTTTCTGGCGCTCGGCGTCACGTTCAGCCTGGTGGTCGACGGATTCGACGTCTCGGTCGGCTCGACCGCGAGCCTGGCGACGATTGCCGCCGCATCCATGCTTGTCCTGCACCGCCAGGAGCTGCTCGTCGCATTGCTGGTGCCGCTCCTCTGCGGCGTTGCGGTCGGATTGCTCAACGCGTTACTCGCGGTGAAGCTGCGGCTGCCCGACCTGCTCGCGACCCTCGCGGTCATGTATGTGGTCAACGGGATTCATCTGACCTACGCGAAGGGCTATTCCATCTATGAAGGCATGCCCGCCGAGGGCCGGCAGCTGGGCATCTTCATCCCGTCCTTCAAAATGATCGGGCAGGGCGAATGGCTCGGCGTTCCGATTCCGGTGCTGCTGATGCTGGCGCTGGTGGCGCTGTCCCATGTTTTTCTGGAGCATACGACGTTCGGCCGGCGGATGCACATGGTCGGCGGCAACCCGGAGGCGGCGAATCTGTTCGGCATTCCGGTCGCGCGCTACCGGGTGTTCGCCTATGTGATCAGCGGGCTGTTCGCTTCGGTGGGCGGCATCGTGCTCGCCAGCCGGATCGGCATGGGCCAGGTGTCGGCCGGAGCGCCGCTCCTGATGGACGCCGTCGCCGCGGCGTACATCGGATACGCGCTGTTCGGGGAGAAGCGGCCGAGCGTGATCGGGACGCTGCTCGGATCGATCCTGATCGGCGTCCTGCTGAACGGGCTCACCATGATGAATGTGCCGTATTACGCGCAGGACATGATCAAGGGCGGCATTCTGACGGTGGCCCTGGCTTTCTCGTTCCTGCGCAAGGAACCGGGCCATTGATGGCGGTCTGTTGCCGGGACAAGACGGATCGTGACGGTGTGAAGGCGGTTTGACGCCGGAAGCCGGGACAAGACTCAAGCGGGGAGGAATCGATATGGAGAAGAGAAGATTGGGCGAAAGCGACATTTGCGCATCGGTCATCGGATTCGGCGCCTGGGCGGCCGGCCGGGTCGGCTGGGGACATGTCGACGAGCGGGAACTGGAGCTGGCGATACGGGAAGCGTACGAGAACGGCGTCAACTTCTTCGATACGGCGCCGGTGTACGGATTCGGCGAGTCGGAGCGGCTGCTCGGCCGCGCGCTCAAGCCGGTCCGCGACCGCGTCTATATCGCCACCAAGTTCGGGCTCGTCTGGGACGACAAGGGTGGCCTCCGCAACGACGTCACGCGGGCGAACATTCTGAGGGAAATCGACGAGAGCCTGAAACGGCTCGGCACCGACTATATTGACCTGTATCAGGTGCACTGGCCGGACCCCGAAGGCCGCACGCCGCTGGCCGAAACGATCGGAACGCTCGCCGAGCTGGTCAAGGCGGGCAAAATCCGCCACATCGGCGTCTCCAATTTCTCCGTCAGCCAGCTTGAGGAGGCGAGGTCGATCGCGCCGATCGTGTCGCTGCAATCGCGGTACAATCTGCTGCAGCGCGAAGTGGAAGGGGCGGAGCTGGATTACGCGGCGAAGAACGGCATCGGGTTTATCCCGTACAGCCCGCTGGCGCAGGGGCTGTTGACCGGGAAGTTCACGCCGGAATCCGTCATTCCGGAAGACGATGTCCGCAAGCTGCTGAACAACCCGCTGTTCGCCCCCGGCGCGTTCGGGCAGGCGCTGGCGAAGGTCGGGAAGCTGAAGGCCGTCGCGGCGAAGTACGGCAGGACGCCGGGACAGACGGCGCTGAACTGGCTGGCTTCCAAGCCCGGCGTCACGACGATCATCGCCGGCGCGAAAACCCGCGAACAGGTGCGGGAGAACATCGGCGGCGCCGGATGGAAGCTGGACGAAGCGGACATCGCCGCGCTGGATGAAGCGTTTGCCGCCGGCCACTGAGCCGCGCCGAGGCTTGCCCAGCGTGTCACCTGGCGCTCAGTCCGACGTTCGAGCTGTATCTGGCGTCGCGCTTCATACAGGCGCTGGGCGGCGGGGGCATTTTCATCATCGGCAACTCGCATATCCTGAGCACGGTCGAACCCGACAAGCAGGCGAAATATCTCGGGATGCTCGGCGGCATGAACGGGATCGCGGCCATTCTCGGCCCGAACATCGGCTCCTTCCTGCTCGACTGGACGGGGAACTGGCACGTCCTGTTCCTGATCAACGCGCCGATCGCGGTCGCGCTCGTGATTCTGGGGCTCTTGCGGCTGCCGGAATCGGCGGATCCGGGCACGGGACGGCTGGACCTGATCGGGACCGTCATCCTGTCGCTCGCGATCCTGTCGCTGATGTACGGACTCACGAACATCGACGTCGACTTCTGGGCGAGCTTCAAGGAATGGGATGTATCCGGCTTTATCGGAGCGAGCATCGTCCTGTTCATCATCCTGTTCCTGTACGAGTCGGCGCTTGAGCGCCGCAAGAACGGCGACCCGATCCTGCCGATGACGCTGGTCAGACAGCCCCGGTATCTGATGGTGCTGCTCATCGGCATGCTGTCCGGCGGGATGCTCGCGGGCATGATCTTCATTCCGGGATTCACGGAGAACGTGCTCGGCATCGCAGCGGAGAAATCGGGTTACTGGATGACGCCGCTGGCCCTTGCGTCGGGCATCGGCGCCGGGATGGGCGGCATGATGGTGTCGAAGCGCGGTCCCATTTTCACCGTCGTCCTGTCCGGGATCGTGACGGCCGTCGGCTTCGCCCTGTTCCCGCTGTGGACGGAGCTCAAGTGGCAGTTCATCGTCTCCAGCATGATCGCCGGCGTCGGCATCGGCGTCATCCTCGGCGCGCCGCTGAACATTCTGGCGACCGAGGGGCTGCGGGCAAACAAGGGCTCGGCGCTGGCGTCGCTGTCGCTGCTGCGCCAGGTCGGCATGACGATCATGCCGACGATCTACGCCGGCTTCATCGCGCGCGACTTCAAGAACATGGGCGAGCTGTTCAGAACCGATTTCCGGGACATTCTGAACAGGAATGTGGAGCAGGCGAATCTGTCGCAGGAAGCGCTGGACGAACTGGCGGCCATCGGCCGGCGGATGGCGGCGGGCGGCGGAGAGAACGCCGATGCGGATCATATCAGCGGGATGGTCGGACAGATTCAGGATCCGGCGCTCAGGGACGTGATCAATGAGAGCGTCGCCGAGATCACGCGGATGGCGGCGGAGAACGGCTACGGCGGGCTGTACTGGTCGGCGGCCGTGCTCGGCGTGCTGGTCATCGTCGCGGCGTTCATCCTGGCGCCGATGCGGCGGAAGCTTGCGGCGCCGGCGGCGGAAGGCTGAGAAGGGTGCGTTCCAACGATATGCTCTCCTCAAAATGCAGGGCTGCATTGAGGGGAGCATTTGTTTTTCAGTTCCGGCAGCAAAATCGCGGCGTTGTCCCGCATAGTGAGGAAGGAAAATCCATACGGCCTGACGGGGGAGAATCGGGTTGGACTGGGAAAACAAACCACCAAATGCACCGGGAAAATAGGTATAAGGCTTTCTCAACTATTCGCAATAATGACCAACCCAATAGGAATTAAAGGGAAAATTATAGGAAAAATTTCGGGGAAAACAGGGAAAAACCCTTAATTTTTTTGTGAACACCGGGTTGAAATGCGAAATCAGATATGTTATGATGAGCTCGCGTTGGTTAAAGCTTTACCCTAATTCCAGCCATTGTTACGGTCTGTCCTGAGGAAGGCTGCGCTTCCTCCCATGAATGAAGTTTGGAAGGAGCTTTTTGTTTATCCGCATTGGAAGCGATTACTTTTAAACTTTAGCATTATTTGTCCTTGAACGCAAATCTGAAAATGATGTAAAACGCGTTCATCGGACTTAACATGGGCGGCTGCATCACCTGAGCTGGGAACAGAAGGGGAGGATCAACGCATCAGCTCACAATCGGCTCTGCAATCATGTCGCAAAGGAGACATAGCGAAATGGCAAAAGTGCGTTGCGCAGTTCTGGGACTTGGGCGGCTCGGCTATTGGCACGCTGAAAATCTGGCGCACCGGATTCCGCAGGCGGAGCTCGTAATGGTCGTCGACAGCATCGCGGAAAGGGCGGAACAGGTCGCGAGGGAGCTCGGGGTACCCGCCCATTCGACCAATCCGGATGACGCTTTCGGGCGTGACGACATCGACGCCGTGGCCATCGTGACGCCGACTTCCACGCACGCCGATCTGATCATCCGCGCGGCGTCAAACGGCAAGCATATTTTCGTCGAGAAGCCGATCACGCAGACGCTGGAGGAAGCGGATCGCGTGATCGAAGCGGTCCGGCGGCACAACGTCTTCTGTCAGGTCGGTTTCATGCGGCGCTTCGACCCGGCTTATCACGAAGCATGGAAGCGCATCCGCAACGGCGATATCGGGAAGCCGATCTACTTCAAGGGCATTACGCGGGACGGCAACGTGCCCCACGCATCGTTCATCGCCACGAGCGGCGGCATCTATCTCGACGTGTCGATTCACGACTATGACATCGCCCGTTACCTGATGGGTGAGGATATTGTGTCCGTGCAAGCGTCGGGCAATGTGCTCGTCCATGAATTCCTGAAGGACTACGGGGACGTCGACCAGGCGATGACGACGCTCCGATTCGCAAGCGGCGCCTCGGGGGACGTGGAGACGATGCGCATCGGGCCTTACGGCTACGATATCCGCGGTGAAGTGATCGGGACGGAAGGCATTATCAAAATCGGCTCGATCCGCAAGCACAACATCGACATCATGACCCCGAAGGGCAGCACGTACGAGCTGATCCCGGATTTCCCGAGCAAGTTCAGGGACGCTTACCATTTGGAAATGGTTCACTTCATTGAAAGCGTATCCGAAAACCGCAGGCCCTCCTGCACCGAGGAAGACGGCCGGATGGGGCTGCAAATCGCCATTGCCGCGACGGAATCGTTCCGCACGGGCAAGGAAGTCAAGGTGATCGAATGAGCAAGGCGGTCGGATTGGGAATTATCGGAGCCGGACGCATCGGCAAGATGCACGCCGTCAATCTGACGCGGATGCCGGGGGTGGAAGTGAAGGGCATTTCCGACATCTTCACCGACGGCCTGGCCGAGTGGGCCGCGTCCACCGGCATCGCGTTCACGACGAACGATTACCGGCAGCTCGTCGACAATCCGGACATCGACGCGATCGTGATCTGCTCGTCCACCAATACGCACGTGGACATCATCGTTGAAGCGGCGCGGGCCGGCAAGCACATTTTCTGCGAAAAGCCGATCAGCTTCGATCTGGCCGCGACGGAGCGGGCGCTCAAGGCGGTGGAGGATGCGGGCGTCCAGCTTCAGGTGGGCTTCGTCAGACGCTTCGATCCGAGCTTCAAGAAGGTGCGCGACCAGGCGAGGGAAGGCGCGATCGGCGATCCGCACCTCATCCGGATTACGGCGCGGGACCCGGCGCCGCCGAGCGAAGAATACGTGAAAGTCAGCGGCGGCATCTTCATCGACATGACCATCCACGATTTCGACATGGCGCGGTATTTGAGCGGAAGCGAGGTTGTGGAGGTCTACGCCAGCGGCAAGGTTCTCGTCGATCCGATGTTCGAGCGGCATGGCGATGTGGACACGGCCGTGACGGTGCTCAAGTTCGCGAACGGCGCCATCGGCGTCATCGACAACAGCCGCAGGGCGGTATACGGATACGATCAGCGCATCGAGGTGTTCGGACCGAAGGGCTGTCTGATGGCGGACAACGTGGCTCCCACGCAAGCGAAAATGCTTTCCGCCGACGGCGTGGTCGCGGACAAGCCGCTGTACTTCTTCCGCGAACGGTACCAAGAGGCGTTCGTGCGGGAGATGGAGGAATTCATTGCCTGCATCCGGGAAGGGCGCGAGGTGCCGGTGACCGGATACGACGGGTACCAGGCGGAGCGGATTGCGCATGCGGCCCGCAAATCGCTGTCGGAGAACAAACCCGTGCGTCTGGAGTCGTAAGGGTTTTCAATTCCATTACCATATTTTAATAAAGCAAGGAGGCTGCCAGCATGAAAAAGACGGTTCGACTGACCATGGCTCAGGCGCTTCTCCGGTTCCTCGACAACCAGTACATCAGCATCGACGGTCAGGAGCGCAAATTTGTCAAAGGCGTGTTCGGCATCTTCGGACACGGCAACGCCACGGGTATCGGGGAAGCGCTGGAGTTCCATCGCGGCGGACTGACCTACTACCAGGGCAAGAATGAACAGGGGATGGCTCACGCGGCGATCGCCTACGCCAAGCAGAAGAACAGGCTGGAAATGATGGCCTGCACGTCGTCGATCGGTCCCGGCGCGCTGAACATGGTGACGGCGGCCGGCGTGGCGACGGTGAACCGGATTCCGCTGCTGCTTCTGCCCGGCGACATTTTCGCCAACCGTCAGCCCGACCCGGTGCTGCAGCAGATCGAAGACCCGACGGACTACACCGTCTCCGCCAACGACGCGTTCAAGCCGGTCAGCCGTTATTGGGACCGCATCACGCGTCCGGAGCAGCTCATGACGGCGATGATCAATGCGATGCGGGTGCTGACCGACCCGGCCAACACGGGAGCGGTGACGATCGCGCTGCCGCAGGATGTGCAGGCGGAAGCCTATGACTATCCGGAAGAGTTCTTCGCGAAGCGCGTCCACTACATCGAGCGGGCAATCCCGACCAAGGGCGCGATCAGCCGCGCGGTGGAAGCGCTGAAAGGCAAGAAGAGACCGATCATCATCGCGGGCGGCGGCGTGCATTATTCGCTGGCCACGGATGAGCTGCGGCAATTCGCGGAGAAGTTCCGCATTCCGGTGACGGAAACGCAGTCCGGCAAGAGCGTTCTGCCGTGGAACCATCCGCTCAATTTCGGCGGTGTCGGCGTGAACGGCACTCTCGGAGCGAACAAGCTCGCGCGCGAAGCCGATGTCGTGATCGCGGTCGGCACGAGACTGACCGACTTCCCGACGGCATCGAAGGCGGCGTTCCAAAATCCGGACGTCACGTTCATCGGCCTGAACGTCTGCAACTTCGACGCGATCAAGCTGGACGCCGTTCCGGTCGTCGCGGACGCCAGAGAATCGCTGCAAGCGCTTGAGCAAGCCCTCAGCGAGATCGGCTATCAATCCGGCTATTCGGAAGACGAGCTCGCTTCCCTGAAGAAGCAGTGGGACGATGAAGTCGACCGCCATACGTGGTCGGAGTCGCCGGACGGCCTGACGCAGACGCGCGTCCTCGGCGAGGTCAACCGGGCCGCCGAAGAAGATGCCATTGTCATCAACGCCGCGGGCAGCATGCCGGGAGACCTGCTCAAAGTGTGGCGGTGCGTGCATCCGAAGACGTATCACATGGAATACGGCTTCTCCTGCATGGGTTACGAAGTCGCCGGCGCGCTCGGCATCAAGATGGCCGAACCGGATCGCGAAGTCTATTGCCTTGTCGGCGACGGCAGCTTCCTGATGCTGCATACGGAGCTCGTAACGGCGATCCAGGAAGGACGCAAAATCAACGTCATCCTGATCGACAACAACGGGTTCCAATGCATCCACGGTCTGCAGAACGGCCAGGGAAGCGAAGGTTTCGGCAACGAATTCCGCTTCCGTTCGCCGGAGACGAACAGGCTGACGGGCGAATACATGCCGATCGATTACGCGGCAGTGGCCAGAGGTTACGGAGCCGTCGCGTACACGGCGCGGACGGTGGAAGAGCTGCGGGCGGCGCTCGCGGACGCGAAGAAGCAAACCAAATGCACGTTCATCGATGTCAAGGTTCTGCCGCGCACCGGCATGCCGGGCTACGATTCCTGGTGGAGACTCGGCGTCGCGGAAGTGTCCGAGAGCGAGAACGTGCGCAAGGCGCATGAGGCCATGGAAGCCAAAGCGGCGACGGCAAGACAATATTGATCCTTCTCGAATATCAATCTGGCGCAGGGGAACAAGCGGATGAAAATTGATCAGATCAACATCGGCACCCATCCCATCAACTGGGTGGGAGAGGATGTGCTCGAACACGGCGATCACTTTACGGCGGACGACATTCTGCGCGATGTGCAGGCGTTGGGGCTGAAGGGAGTGGAGATGGGTCGGAAGTTTCCTTCCGACCCGGCCGAACTCCGCAGCCTGCTGGACCGGTACGGCGTCCGGCTCGTCTCGCAATGGAAATCGGTGCTGCTGTCCGACATCTCCTGCCGTGATCGCGAGCTGGCAAGCTATCGGGAGAAAGCCGAGTTTCTGCGCAGCATGGGCTGCGAAGTCATCAGCACGGCGGAGATCGGCGGTTCGCTGCAGTTGGGACTCCCCGCAGATCCGAGAACGAGACCGAAGTGAAGCGTCTGACCGACCGGGAATGGAAAGTGTTCGCCGAAGGGCTGAATCTGGCGGGTGAAATTTGCCGCGAGCTGGGAATGAAGCTCGTCTATCACCACCATGCGGGAACCGTCGTGGAGCGGCCGGAAGAGATCGACCATCTCATGGAGCTGACCGATCCCGAACTCGTCTTTCTGCTGTACGATACCGGGCACGCATACTACGGCGGCAACGATCCGCTGGAACTGGCGAAGAAGCATATCAACCGGATCAAGTATGTGCATCTGAAGGATGTCCGGATTGAGCGGCTGGAGGAAGCGCGCGCGAACAAGTGGGATTTCAAGACCTGCATCCGCAACAGCGTCTTCACCCTTCCGGGCAGCGGCGGACTGGAATTCAAGGAAATTCTGCGCGTGCTGCTCGAGCATCCCTACAGCGGCTGGGCCATGCTCGAGGGCGAGCAGGATCCGTCGAAGTACAATCCCTTCGAATTCACGCAACGCGCGCTCCAACATATCCAGACCCTGGTCCGGGAGATTAAGGAGGAGACGGAATGAGCCGGATTGCATCGGAGGCGGATCTGGCTGAACTGAGACGGATCGCGGCGCAGGTCCGGCGCCTCATTCTGGAGACCATCCATCACGCGGGAGCGGGTCACATCGGCGGACCGTTGTCCGTCACGGATATTTTGACATCGCTGTATTTCCGTGAAATGAACATCGATCCGCAGCGGCCGGATGATCCGGAACGCGACCGGTTCATCCTCTCCAAGGGCCATTCGGCGGTGGCGTTGTACACGGTGATGGCGCTCCGGGGATACCTGCCGGTCGACGAGCTGAAGACGTTCGACAAGTACGGGTCGAGGTTGCAGGCGCATCCCGACATGACGTTGCTGCCCGGTCTGGACATGTCCTCCGGCTCGCTTGGCCAGGGCATTTCCGCGGCGGTCGGCATGGCGCTCGGCGCCAAGCTGACCGGACGCGCCTTCCGCGTCTATTGCGTCATCGGCGACGGCGAATCCCAGGAAGGCCAGGTATGGGAAGCGGCCGACATCGCTTCGAAGAACCGGCTCGACAATCTGCTCGTCGTCATGGACTACAACAAACTGCAGCAATTCGGCTGGCCGGGTGAAGACGGCAATAAACGCAGGTCGCCGGTTGACTCCCCGGCGGATCGGTGGCGGTCCTTCGGCTGGCATGTCATCGAAGCGGACGGCCATGACATGGGGGAATTGCTGGAGGCTTACGCGGGCGCAAGACGGATTGAAGGACAGCCGACCATCGTGATCGCCCACACCGTGAAGGGCAAAGGGGTCAGCTTCATGGAGAACAATTACGTCTGGCACGCGAAAGTCCCGAACGCGGAAGAACTGCGGAAAGCCCTGGAGGAAATCGGACAAGGAGTGGAGAGTTAGATGTCTCTGGAGCTCGGTTCCCCCGTCGCGATGCGGGATGTGTTCGGCGAGGAATTGCTGGAACTGACCCGGAAGGACCCGCGCGTGTACGCCCTGGACGGCGACCTGGCCACATCGACGAAGCTGGACATGGTGGCAAGCGGCAATCCGGCGAAATTTCTGCAGATGGGCATCGCCGAACAGAACATGCTCGGCGTGGCCGCCGGCATGGCGGCGATCGGGCTGCAGCCCTGGGTCTGTTCGTTCGCCGCATTCATCGTGAAGCGGGCGCTTGATCAGATCTTCGTCACGATCGCGCAGCCCCGCCTCGATGTCAAGATGATCGGCGCGTACAGCGGCCTGCTGACGGGATTGACGGGCAAGACCCATCAGGGGCTGGAAGACCTCGCGATCATGCGGACGATTCCGAACATGGTCGTGCTGGCGCCGGCCGATGCGGCGGACGTTCGCAAAGCGATGGAGTTCGCCAACCGGTATGACGGACCGGTCTATATCCGGCTGGCCCGCGATCCGCTGCCGAGCATTTTCGACGAACGGACGCACACGTTCACCCTTGGCAAGGCGGTGCAAATCCGCGACGGCAAAGACGTCACCCTGATTTCCACCGGCACGCAGACGGTACGCTCCGTGCAAGCCGTCCGGATGCTGGAGGAGCGCGGCATCAGCGTCAAGCTGCTCCATATGCCGTCCGTCAAGCCGATTGACGTCGAAGCGATCGTGGCGGCGGCCGAACAGACGGGCGCCGTCGTGACGGCGGAAGAGCACACCGTATTCGGTGGACTCGGCAGCGCCGTAACCGAAGTGCTGGCGGAGCATTGCCCCGTCCCGGTCCTGCGGGTGGGCGTGAAAGACCGCAACTCGGTTTCCGCACCCAATGATGTGTTGTTGAAGGAATACGGCATCGACACGGAACACATTGTGCAAGCGGTTGAATCGATTATCCAGCGAAAGGTGGGCGCGAAATGAGCCGCTTGTTGATACCGTCCTCGCCGACGCCCGACGCTTCGGGCAAGGTGCTCGGCGTCACGCCCGAAACGGCGGGTTGGCGTTACGTCGGATTTGAAGTGTATGCGCTCCGGCCGGGACAGACGCTCCGGCAAGAGACCGGCAAGAATGAAGTGGTCGTCATGATTCTCAGCGGCATCGCGTCCGTTGCCACGAAGAACCGGAGCTGGAACAGGATCGGCCAGCGGATGGACATCTTCGAGAAGATTCCGCCTTATTCGGTCTACGTGCCGCCGGCGGACGAATACACGCTGACAGCCGAGACCGCGGCGGAAATCGCCGTCTGTTCGGCTCCCGGCAAGGGCACTTACGAAGCGCGGCTGATCGCGCCGGAACATGTCAGCGCGGTCGAGCGGGGCTCCGGCGATATGTCGCGCACCATTCACAATGTGCTGCCGGAGAGCGAACCGGCCGACAGCCTGTTCATCTTCGAGGTGTATACGCCGAACGGTAACTGGTCGAGCTACCCGCCCCACAAGCACGATGAGGACAATCTGCCGCATGAAGCTTATCTGGAGGAAACATACTATCACCGGATCAAGAAGCCGGGCGGGTTCGCGATACAGCGGGTCTATACGGCTGACGGCAGCCTGAACGAGACGATTACGGTGAAGGACGGCGATCTCGTGCTTGTGCCGAAGGGATTTCATCCCGTCTCGGCGCCTCCGGGATACGACCTCTATTATCTGAATGTGATGGCCGGTCCCGTTCGCACCTGGAAGTTCACGGACGACCCGGATCACGTATGGCTCAAATCGGTGTGAAGCGGGTGGGAAGGTGCTGAACGGACGATACAAAATCGGGATCTGCCAATGGTCCGTTTCCGTCGAAGGACCTGATATCTGCCGATACGCCGCGGACCTCGGCCTGGAAGGCGTGCAGCTGGAAATCGGAACCGTGGAGAACGGGTTTCCGCTCTCCCGGCCTTCCGTCCAGCAGGCCTATCTGGAAAGCGCTCGCGCGCACGGGATCCGCTTCACTTCGATTGCGGCCAGGGTTACGGATGATTATCGCATGACCGACCCGCCGGGAACCGAAGACAGCCGGATCGTGTGGGAAGCGATCGAGCGATCCGTCAAAGCGGCGGAAGCGATGGGCATTCCGTGCGTCATGATCGGCAGTTTTCTGGCCAGCGACATCAAGAACGAAGATGATCTGGTCCGCACGGCGGAAGTGCTGAGGGACGCCTGCGATCTGGCCGCCGGCCCGGGCATCGTCATCGCGGCGGAGAATGTGTTGTCGCCCGAAGACATGCACCGGCTGGCCGGGATGGTGGACCGGCCGAATCTGAGGCTGCTGTTCGATTCGCAGAACTACAGGCTGTTCAGGGGCCATGATCCTTCAGAAATCGCGAAGCGGCTCGCTCCACTGCTGTGCGACCAGGTTCACGTCAAGGACGGCGTGAACGGCCGGATCAGTTCGGCGCTGCTCGGCGAAGGCGATTATGATTTTCGCCGAACAATGAAAACGCTTCAGGAAATCGGCTATTCCGGTTGGCTGCTCCTGGAAAACTATTATGAACAGGAGCCGCTTCGTTCGCGCAACGCCGATCCGAAGCAACTGATTCTCGAGGACATGCGTAACCTTATGGAAGCGCTGTCTCAATAAAATCACTCTTCACAGGGGGAATGGAAGCATGCACAAGAAGTCGAAAGCCGGTTATTTCAAGGCGACGGGATTGCTCATCCTCGCGCTGGCCCTGCTTCTCGCGGCGTGCGGAGGAGGCAAGAATGACAACTCGAGCTCGTCGTCGTCCTCGTCCTCGTCATCTTCTTCTTCGTCGTCTTCGTCCTCGGGTTCGTCGTCCGAATCGTCTTCTTCCGGCGGCGGGGAGACGAAGGACAAGCCGGTCATCGGTTTCTCCGTCGGCAAGATGCAGGAAGAAAGATGGCAGCGCGAAGTGGAAATGGCAAGAGCGTATGCGGAAGAACATGGTCTGGAACTGATCGTTCAATCCGCGGAGTCCGACGCGAACAAGCAAATTCAGCAAGTGGAAGACATGCTGACCAAAGGCATCGACGTCCTGCTCATCAGCCCGCTCGATGCGGAATCGTCTGGCGTCGTCGTCGAGAAGGCGCATGAAGTCGGCGTGCCGGTTGTTTCGTACGACATGCTCGTCCGCAACGGCGATCTGGACTACTACCTGACGTTCGACAACGTGCGCGTCGGCGAGCTGCAAGCTCAAATGCTGGTCGACCGCTATCCGAAGGGCAACTACATCTGGGTTCTCGGCGGTCCGGAAGACAACAACGCGCATCTGCTGAAACAAGGCCATGAAAACATTCTGAATCCGTATATCGAAAGAGGAGACATCAACATCGTCCTGCAACAATGGGCGAAGGGCTGGAGACCGGAAGAAGCGATGAAGATCGCGGAGAACGGTCTGACGCTCGCCAACAACGACGTGGTGGCCATCGTCGCTTCGAACGACGCTACGGCAGGCGGCATCATCCAGGCGCTGGATGCGCAAGGTCTGGCAGGCAAAGTCGGCGTATCCGGCCAAGACGCCGATCTCGCGGCTCTGCAACGCATCGCGGAAGGAACGCAGACGGGTACCGTGTACAAACCGCTGCATGTGCTCAACCGGGTGGCCATGGAATTCGTGCACGCACTGGCTGCAGGCGACCAGGAAAAAGTCGACTCCATGCTGGCGGGCAACTTCGAAAACGGCCACATCGGCACGGTGAACAATGGTTACAAAGACGTCACGACGTTCCTGATGGATGTCATCATGGTTACGAAGGAAAACATCGTAGATACCGTTGTCAAAGACGGCTTCCACAAGCTGGAAGACATTTACAAGAACGTACCGAAGGACCAGTGGCCGCAACAATAAGCAGCGATTCGCAATCGTTCGCCGCATTCGGTTCGGAGGATCGGCACGACCGGTCCTCCGACTGCGGTCTTCGGGGGCTGTATGGTTAACGGTACGGGAAGGTGAGGCCATGAGCGACTACATTCTCGAATTGCGAAACATTACGAAGGTTTTCCCCGGCGTCAAGGCGCTCGACAACGTCACCCTCAAGATCAGACGGGGCGAAGTGCACGGATTGTGCGGGGAAAACGGAGCGGGCAAGTCCACCATCATCAAAATTTTGAGCGGTGTATACCCGCACGGTTCATTCGAAGGAGAAGTCGTCATCGACGGCAAGACGCAAGCGTTTCAAAACACGGTTGACGCCGAACAGGCGGGCGTGGTGTGCATTCACCAGGAACTTGCGCTGGTGAACGAACTGAGTGTGCAGGAGAACATCTTCCTCGGGAACGAACCTACCAGGGTCGGTCTGATTCGATGGGGAGAGCTTTATTCCAGGACGAAAGAATTGCTGGACCAATTGGGACTGAATATCGATCCCGGCCACAAGGTGAAGAACCTGGGCGTCGGCCAGCAACAGCTTGTCGAGATCGCCAAGGCGCTCTCGAAGAATGCGAGAATCCTCGTGTTGGACGAACCGACGGCCGCGCTGACCGAACACGAAGTCGAGATTCTGCTCAACATCGTGCGGAAATTGAGGGAAGACGGCGTCACGTGCATCTATATCTCCCACAAGCTGAACGAAATTTTTGATATTTGCGATTCGGTATCCGTGCTCCGGGACGGCCAGTTCATCGGCTGCAAACCGATCGGCGAACTGAACCGCGACGAACTGATCTACATGATGGTCGGCCGCAAGCTGGAAATGCTGTATCCGAGGGAACCGCACCAGCGTGGCGAGAAATCATTGGAAGTCAGGAATTTCACGGTCTATGACAGCGCGAACCCGAATCGCAAGCGGGTGGACAACGTCAGCTTCACAGCCTACAAAGGCGAAATTCTCGGCATTTCGGGATTGATCGGCTCGGGCCGGACCGAATTGTTCGCCTCCATATTCGGCGCATATGAAGGCAAGCGTGAAGGGGAAGTGTACATCAACGGCGCCAAGGTCAATATCAAATCGCCCGTTGACGCCGTGAAACACGGTCTTGCCCTTGTATCCGAGGACCGGAAGAAATACGGACTCGTGCTCAACATGAGCGTCGCGAACAACATCACGCTGGCCGCTTTGAGGAAAGTCGGCAGATACTTGCTGAACAAGGACGAAGAAGCCCGGTACGCGCAGAAATATGTGAGCGAACTGAGGGTGAAAACAGCCGACAACAATACGCAGGTCGGCAATCTGAGCGGCGGGAACCAGCAGAAAGTGGTCATTGGCAAGTGGCTCATGACCGACCCCAAAATTTTGATTCTCGACGAGCCGACACGGGGGATCGACGTCGGCGCCAAGGCCGAGATTTACAAGATCATGAACGAACTGGTCAAAGCAGGCGTCACCGTGATCATGATCTCTTCGGAACTGGAAGAAGTGATGGGAATCAGTGACCGCATTCTGGTCATGAGCGAAGGCAAGCTGACGGCTGAATTGGATTACCGGGAAGCAACACAGGAAAAAATCATGCATTACGCCACTGGAGGTCATTGAATTTGAAGGACCAAACGAATCGTTCGCTGAGCCAATTCAATTGGATGGGCCTCGATATCCGCTCCTTCACCATGATCGCTACACTGATCCTTATCTGGATCGTGTTTACCGTCATGACGGACGGCACGTTTCTGAGCGCGCGCAACATCTCCAACCTGACCGTCCAGATGGCGGTCGTCACCATCCTGGGCGCCGGCATGGTTCTTGTTATCGTTACCGGAAACATCGACCTGTCGGTCGGTTCGCTGGTCGGCCTCGTCGGCGGCGTCGCGGCGGCCTTGATGGTATGGGAAGGCTGGGGCACGGTGCCGACCATCCTGGTCGTGTTGGCGCTCGGCTTGGTGTTCGGATTGATTCAAGGCTTTGCCACGGTATATCTGGGGATACCCGCATTTATCGTCACCTTGGGCGGCATGATGGCCATGCGCGGCATACTGCTCGGCATCACGAAGGGCATTTCCATTGCGCCGATGAACAGCGACTACAAGGCGCTGGGCTCGCAATACCTGCCCGAGTTCGCCACTTATGTGCTTGCCGCGATTGCGGTCGCGATCGTTCTCTATTCCATGATCAACCAGAGAAGAAACCGCGCCAAGCACAACATGCCGCAGGAATCCGTCGGCAAATTCATGTTGAAGCTCGTCGGCGCGATCGCCATGATCGCAGTTTTCACGATCATCATGAATTCCTACAAGGGACTGCCGATTCCGGTCCTCATCATGATTGGCGTCGTCGCCATCCTGTCCTTCATCGCGTCGCAGACCAAGTTCGGCCGGTATGTGTACGCAATCGGGGGCAACATTCAGGCAGCCCGGTTTTCCGGTGTCAACGTCAAGAAGATCGTCCTGCTCACGTTCATGATCAACGGCTTCGTGTGCGCGATTGCGGGCATCGTGCAGTCGGCGCGTCTGAACGCGGGTGCGCCGTCGACCGGCCAGATGATGGAACTCGACGCCATTGCCGCGGCCGTCATCGGCGGAACCAGCATGTCCGGCGGCGTCGGCAAGGTGTACGGAGCGATTCTGGGCGCGCTCATCATGGCAAGCCTGGACAACGGCATGAGCATGATGAACATGGATGCGTTCTGGCAGTACATTGTGAAAGGCTCCATTCTCGTCCTGGCCGTCTGGCTTGACATGGCCATGAAGAAGAGGGGGACTGCGGCATGACGGATCAACTTCGGCTGGCGGCCATCGGACTTGGAAGGGTTGGCTTGCAGCATGCGATGATCGTACACAGCAAAATCCGGGGCGCCAGGTTGGTCAAGGTGGCGACATCCCGCCGGGAAAGCGCCGAGCAGGCGGCCCGCGCCCTCGGCGGAGATGTGGCATGGACGGCCGATCCGGGCGAGATCTTCGCCGATCCGGACATCGATGCCGTGCTGATCAATACGCCCACCGGAACGCATGCGAAATATCTCATCGAGGCGGCGAAGCATCGGAAACATGTCTTCATCGAGAAGCCGATCACCGGGACGGTGGAGGAAGCCCGGGAGGTGCTTCCGATCCTGCGGGAAAGCGGCATCATCTGCCAGGTCGGATTCATGCGGCGTTTCGACCCGGCTTACGCCGAGGCGAAGAAGCGGATCGATGCCGGCGACATCGGCAAGCCGATTTATTACAAAGGCATCAGCCGCGATCCGGCGTCGCCGCCGGAAGCGTTCATCCGGACGAGCGGCGGCATCTTCATCGACCTGGCCATCCACAATTTCGACATCGCCCGTTATCTGATGGGATCGGACGTCGCCAGGGTGCGCTCGATGGGCAGCATTCAGCTGAATCCGTTCATGGCGGATTGCGGAGATGTCGATCAGGGACTGACATACCTGATTTTTGACAGCGGCGCCGCCGGAGACATCGAAGCCAGCCGGAACGCCGGTTACGGATGCGATGTCCGGTGCGAGGTCGTCGGAACCGAAGGCACGCTTCAGATCGGCTCGCTCAGACAGCAGAATCTGACCGTCCTGAGCAAGCGGGGGAAGGCGCATGATATCGTCCCCGATTTTGTCCGGAGATTTGCTTCCGCTTTCGAACGGGAACTGGAACACTTCGTCGAGTGCGTGCGCGAGGGAAGAACGCCCGCATGCACCGCACTGGACGGACTCCGCGCGCTGGAGATCGCCGAAGCGGCGACGGAATCGTTCCATTTCGCGCGGGAAGTACAGGTGGTCAAGCACTCGGTGTGAACTTGGCCGTCTCACTCACAACATTACCAATAAATTGAGGTACGATGATCCATGAATATTGGTGTAATCGGCACGGGCGCCATCGGTCAGGATCATATTCGCCGCATCACGAACAAGCTGACGGGCGGCAGGGTCGTCGCCGTCTCGGATGTCGATCAGGATCGCGCACGTCAGGTTGTAAGCGACCAACAACTGGAAGCCAAAGTTTATGCGAACGGCCATGACCTGATACGGGCTGATGAAGTTGACGCCGTGGTGGTGACCTCCTGGGGGGACACCCACGAGGAATACGTGCTCTCATCAATTGCCGCCGGGAAACCGGTCTTCTGCGAGAAGCCGCTGGCGACCACGGCGGAGGGCTGCCGGCGCATCGTCGAAGCCGAACTGGCCTGCGGCAAACATCTGGTCCAGGTCGGCTATATGCGCCGTTATGATCAGGGTTACCGCGCCTTGAAGAAGGTGCTTGACGACGGGGTCATCGGTGAACCGCTGATGGTGCACTGCGTGCACAGAAACCCGACAGCGCCGGGCTTCAAGGGAGACATGCCGATCACGGACTCATTCGTTCACGAGATCGATGTTTTGCGCTGGCTGCTTGAAGACGACTATGTTTCGGTTCAGGTCATTCTGCCGCGCAAGACCCGGTTCGCTCCCGAAGATGTGCAGGATCCGCACATCATTCTGCTGGAGACGGCCAAGGGCATTCGCATCGTCGCCGAGGTTTTCGTGTTCGCGCAATACGGCTATGATATTCAATGTCAAGTCGTCGGCGAGAAAGGGATCGCGAATCTGCCCGAGCCGGCGGGAGTGGTGCTGCGCAAGAATGCGAAGTGTTCGGTCGATATTCTGATGAATTGGAAAGACCGTTTCATCGACGCTTACGACGTGGAACTGCAGGACTGGATCCGCTCGGCTTCCAGAGGCGAAATGAACGGGCCTTCGGCATGGGACGGCTACGTGCAGGCCATCACGGCGGACGCATGCCTCGAGGCGAAGCGAACCGGCGGCATCGTATCTATTCACATTCCCGAATGTCCTGAATTCTACAAACGTTAGCCGTTTGGGTTACGGAAGCATTGAAGTACAAAGGTGGTTCATTCATGGCAGATCAGATTCGGCTTGCAGTCATCGGTACAGGAAGGCTCGGCTTCAGGCACGCGGAAATTGTGCACGGCAGAATCAGCGGGGCCAGGCTGGTCAAAGTCGCGACGTCGCGCAGGGAAAGCGCCGAGCAGGCGGCCCGCGCGCTCGGCGGCGACGTGGCCTGGACAGCCGACCCGGGCGAAATCTTCGCCGATCCGGACATCGACGCGGTCCTGATCAACACGCCGACCGGCACGCATGCGCAATACCTCATCGAAGCCGCCAAGCATCGCAAACACATTTATGTCGAGAAACCGATCACGAAAACGCTGGAGGAAGCGCGCGCCGTTCTTCCGATCCTGCAAGAAAGCGGCGTGATTTGCCAGGTCGGTTTCATGCGCCGGTTCGATCCGGCTTACGCCGCGGCGAAGAAAAGGATTGATGCAGGCGATATCGGGCGTCCGATCTATTTCAAAGGCGTAAGCCGCGATCCGGCGTCGCCGCCGGAATCGTATATCCGGACGAGCGGCGGCATCTTTCTGGANCTGGCCATCCACGATTTCGACATCGCAAGGTACTTGATGGGATCGGAAGTCAAGTCCGTGCGGTCCATGGGCAGCATTCAGCTTCATCCTTTCATGGCCGATTGCCGCGATGTCGACCAGGCGCTCACTTATCTGACCTTCGAATCCGGCGCGGCGGGAGATGTGGAATCGAGCCGCAACGCGGGATACGGCTACGATATCCGCGGCGAAGTCGTCGGGACGGAAGGGACGCTGCTGATCGGATCGCTCAGACGGCAAGACGTGATTCTCCTCAGCCGGCGCGGAAGCACGAAGGAGATCGTTCCCGACTTCGTCCGCAGGTTCGATGAAGCGTTCGAATTGGAGCTGAACCATTTCGTCGAGTGCGTGCGCGAACGGAAAACGCCGTTGTGCACGCCGCTGGACGGCCTGCGCGCCCTGGAGATCGCCCAGGCGGCAACGGACTCTTTCTTCAGCGGCCGGGAAGTGGAAGTCCTCCGCAGTCTTTGAAAAAAATATTACAGTCTTTGATAATAACAGATTCAGAGTGTGCCCGAACAAATGCAGGCGACTTGGCAAGGCGTTCACTTTTTGTTACGGTGAAGTTGTTTCAGACTTCATGCCAACCTGCGTGGAAGGTTGGCTGCGGGCTTGCGTGGTGGCGCAGGTTCCGCTTTTTTTGTTGGAGCCGCAGGTTCGCGTACCGGCAGGATCTCCTGACATCCGTTGGAAGAAAAATGCTGTAATTTCTAACAGTGGCTGTTCATCACACGAATGGTTTGTGTATAATATGTGTGGTCATTTTAGTTGACAGGATGCATGGCCGCATGCCGCAACGGTTATTCTCCTGAGAAAGAGGATTAGGAATGGGAGTAACCATATTCGATATTGCCAGAGAAGCCAACGTTTCCATCGCCACAGTATCCAAGGTCATCAACAACAATGGCCGCATCAGCGAAAAGACCAGGGCAAGGGTTCTGGAGGTCATCGAAAAGTACAATTATACTCCGAATCATCTTGCGACAGCGCTGACCGGCAAACACAGCTATACCCTGGGGCTCATGATGCCCAATCTGGCCAATCCCTTCTTTGGAGAAATCGCCAGGAGCGTGGAATCCCGGGCGAGGGAACTGGGTTTCAGCGTCATCATGTGCAGCACGGACTATAAGAAGGATCAGGAAGAATGGTACTTCACCCTTTTCCAGAAGAAACGGGTGGACGGCGTCATCATCATTTCAGGCATAGAGCATCAGGATGCTTTTCTGAGCAAGAAATTGAAGACGGGGATCCCCATTGTCCTGATCGCGAGGGATATTCCGACGCTTCCGCTCAACACGATCTGCATCGACGATTTCATGGGCGGATATATGGCGGCCCAGCATTTGCTGAGTCTCGGACATCGCCGGTTGGGGATTATCCTGGAGGATATTCCGGTTGCGTGGGATCGCGTGAACGGGTTCAAGAAGGCGTTGGAAGATGCGGGGCTGCATTTGGATGAGAACATGATCATCGCGGGTGAAGCCAGCGTCGAGAATGGCGCGGCGTACACGAATCGGCTACTGGATGCCGGGAATGCGCCGACCGCCATTTTCGCCACCAACGATTTTCTGGCGATCGGTTCCATTCGCGCGGCCAATGAGCGCAATCTCAAGGTGCCGGATGATCTGTCGGTGGTCGGATTCGACAACACCATTCTTGCGACGATTTCCACTCCTCCGCTGACGACCGTCGCGCAGCCGATGAGTCTGATGGGAACGACCGCCGTTGATCTGCTTGTCCAGGAAATTCGGGGTGAGGCGTCGAACAAGCAGAGAATCATCATGCTGCCGGCGCTGGTGATCAGGAAATCGACCGCAGCGGTTTCCGCCGCAACGATTTGAAATATTCGGAACAATCGCATGGTTGATTCGCAACGACAGCCGGGGTCTTCAGCGGGGCCCCGGTGTTTTGTACCCTTTCGCCGCGATTTTGCTATAATTGTTGATATTGGATAATTTCTTGATTTTTTTCATTTCCGCTGAGGTGAAGAAAGTCCATGAGCTACACCAGCCCGAACTGGCACCGTTCCGCGCTCGTCACCATCGACACGCAGAACGACTTCACGCTGCCGGATGCTCCGGCCCGGATTGACGGCACATACGAGGCGCTGCCCCGGATGGTCTCCGTGCTGGAGGCGTTCCGTTCCAAGGGGTTGCCGATCGTCCATGTCGTCCGCATTTACAAGGAGGACGGCTCGAACGTCGACCTGTGCCGGAGGGAGGCGGTCGAGAAGGGGCTGCGCGTCGTGGCGCCGAACACGAAGGGCGCGGAGCTGGTCCGGGAGATCCGGCCGGACGGTTACGCGCCGCTGGACGCGGAGCGGCTGCTGAACGGGGAGTTCCAGGCGATCGGGCCCAATGAATGGGCGATGTACAAGCCCAGATGGGGGGCATTCTACAGAACCGATCTGGAGCGGTTCCTGCGGGACCGCGGCGTCGACACCATCGTCTTCATCGGGTGCAATTATCCGAACTGCCCGCGCACGTCCATGTACGAAGCGAGCGAGCGCGACTTCCGCGTCGTCATGGTGTCCGATGCCATGTCGCAAGTCTACGAACAGGGAATCCGTGAAATGCGAAATATCGGCGTCCATGTCTGCACCGCGGAGGAGGCCGTCGAAGCCGTCCGTTCGGTGCAGACCGCAAGCGGCCGTCCGTAAAGGGCTGCCGTTTTTCCGCGTTTGCGCGCTCAGTTGCGGATGAAGAAGGAGATTGTCGTGCCTTCGCCCGGCGCGCTCTCGATCCGCAGACCTTTGCCGTAATTGCGCCTCAGGCGGCAATCGACGTTGCGCAGGCCGATACCGAAGTCGTTCGAGGAGGCGGTCGACGGATCCATCAGCTTCCGGATGATCTCCTCCGGCATGCCGACGCCGTCGTCGACGACGGAGAGCTCCGCCCCGCCGTCCAGGCGCGCGAGCCGGACCCACAGATTCCCCCCGCCGCTTCGCTTCATGATGCCGTGCCGGATCGCGTTCTCCACGAGCGGCTGCAGCGTGTACGGCGGAATGCGCAGATCGCCGGGTTCGCCGGCCTCCCAGTGGATGCGCAGCAGATCGCCGTACCGCACCTGCTCGATGAACAGATAGGATTGCACCAACTGGAATTCGTCGGCCAGGGGGACCGTATCCGCCGCGTTCTGGAACTTGTATTTCTCGCGCAGGAATGTGCTGAAATGGTCGATCAGCTCGATCGTCTGGTCGGGATTGGTGTGCTGCAGCGCCGCGATCGAGTTCAGCGTGTTGAAGTAGAAATGCGGTTCGATCTGCGCCTGCAGCCATGCCGCTTCCATGCGCACCAGCTCGTAACCGGACATGTGCGGCATCATCACATCGCAGATGACCAGATCCCACTCCCGGGTTTCGATCAGCTCGAGCGCCTCGAGCGGGTTCGTGACGGTCACGATGTCGTAGTGATCCGGCGACAGCACCGAGACGAGAATGTTCAGGTTCACGACATCGTCGTCGACCGCGAGAATCCGCGGCCGATCCCGGACGGGCGACGGCGGCGGATCGTCCGCCGGCATCGGCGGAGCGGCGGGCT
>Ga0065723_100423_pt1 | contig 27319 bp, 27 predicted proteins | sample TheenrcuSG05Z960_FD_59110 | JGI IMG/M metagenome (GOLD analysis project Ga0065723, IMG submission 59110) | Thermophilic enrichment culture from UC Davis - Sample SG0.5Z960 | ecosystem: Engineered > Solid waste > Grass > Composting > Bioreactor | place: USA: University of California, Davis
GTCCTTGCGCTCGGTGTTCAGTTTTCAAAGAGCGAGTCGGCCGCCTCGCGGCGGCAGCTTTTATAATATAGCACGTCTGTCTGCGCTTTGCAACAGGGTTTTTTCCGCCTTCTTTGCCAGAATGTGATTCGTCAATCCGTCCGATCCCGCATGTGCGGGAAGAGGAGCACGTCGCGGATCGACGGCGAATCCGTCAGCAGCATCACCAGACGGTCGACGCCGATGCCAAGCCCCCCGGTCGGCGGCATTCCGTGCTCCAGCGCGCGGAGGAAATCCTCGTCCAGCTCGTGGGCCTCCTCATTGCCCGCCGCGCGCTCCCGAAGCTGCGCCTCGAACCGTTCGCGCTGGTCGATCGGGTCGTTGAGCTCGTTGAACGCGTTGGCGTGCTCGCGGCCGACGACGAACAGCTCGAACCGCTGGGTAAAGCGGGGATCCTGCGGATTTTTCCTCGCCGACGCGGCGAAATCGTCCAGCGGATGGCCGGTCACGAACGTCGGCTGGATGAGCGTGTGCTCCACGAACGTTTCGTAAAACGCGTTCACGATGTGCCCGAATGTCATGTGCGGCTCCACCGGCACATGGTGCTCCTTCGCCAGCCGGCGGGCTTCCTCGTCCGACATGGGCGCGGTAAAGTCGATGCCCACCGTATCCCGGATGAGATCGGTCATCGACGCGCGCCGCCAGGGCGGGGTGAGATCCACCTCGTGCCCCTGATAGGTGATGCGGGTGGTGCCCAGCACTTCCCTGGCGATGTGAGCGATCATGTCCTCGGTCAGGCGCATCATATCGTCGAGATCGGCGTAAGCTTCGTACAGCTCCATCATCGTGAATTCCGGGTTGTGCTTGGTGGAAATGCCTTCGTTGCGGTATACCCGGCCGATCTCGTACACCTTTTCCAGCCCGCCGACGATGAGCCGCTTCAGGTGCAGCTCGATGGCGATGCGCATGTAGAGCTCCATGTCCAGCGCATTGTGATGGGTGATGAAAGGCCGCGCGGCGGCCCCGCCGGGAATGGCGTGCAGCGTGGGCGTTTCCACCTCGAGGTAACCCCGTTCGTCCAAATAACGGCGCATGGACTGGATGATCCGGGAACGGAGGATGAACGTCCGCTTGACCTCCGGATTCATGATCAGATCCAAATAGCGCTGCCGGTAACGCGTTTCCACGTCCTTCAGCCCATGGAACTTCTCCGGCAGCGGAAGCAGCGACTTCGTGAGCACTTCCGCATGGCTCGCCTTGACGGAAAGTTCTCCCGTGTTCGTCCGAAACACGGTACCCCGGACGCCGACCACGTCCCCGATGTCCAGCAGCTTGAACGCCTGGAACTGAGCGTCCGGCACGGCGTCCCGGCGCACGTAGATCTGGATTCTGCCGCTCTGGTCCTGGATGTGGGCGAACACGGTCTTGCCCATGTCCCGCTTCGTCATCAGGCGGCCGGCCACGCTGACCTCGACGCTTTGCTCTTCCAGTTCTTCTTTGGTCAGATCTCCGTAGCGGTCGAAAATTTCCTGCGCCAGATGCGTCCGTTCATATTTCCCGCCGAACGGGTCAAAGCCCAGTTCGCGCAGCTGGTTCAACTTTTCGCGGCGGACGCGGAACAGCTCGCCCCGTTCCCCCGCGTCTTCGGCCTGGCGGTCTTCCGCCTGCGGCTTCGTCGTATCCATAGCCCCGACCTTTCCTTCCTCCATGAAAACAAACGGCGCCCCGGCAAACCGGAGCGCCCCGTTTTCAAGCTTTGGTTCAACGGTTTCCGGTTTACTTCTTGATGTCCAAAATCTTGTATTTGATGATGCCGTCCGGCGTCGGCACGTCCACCACTTCGCCCTTTTGGCGTCCGATGATATGCTTCCCGAGCGGGCTTTCGTTGGAAATTTTGTTTTGCAGCGGATCCGATTCGGCGGATCCGACGATGGTGTATTCCATCACTTCGCCGTACTGCATATCTTCCACGACCACGGTCGTGCCGATGCCGACCACGTTCGTGTCGATTTCGTCGTTGTTGATGAGGCGCGCGTTGCGCAGCATTTTTTCCAGCGTGATGATGCGCCCTTCGATGAAAGCCTGCTCGTTCTTGGCGTCTTCGTACTCGGAATTTTCGCTGATGTCTCCGTACCCGATGGCGATCTTGATGCGCTCGGCCACTTCACGGCGTTTGACCGATTTGAGGGTTTCCAGTTCCTCTTCCAGTCTTTTTAATCCATCCGGCGTCAAAAGAACTTCTTTGTCGCTCATCGTACCGCTCTCCCGTCCTGAAAAATGATGCACGCCTCGCATCCGAGGCTGCTAATCAATATATGGCGGTTTCCAAAAGGCATGACACCTTGTTGAAAGCGTATTCTCCCATGTTCCCGCTTGAATATTGGTTCAAATTATATTTCATGCTCCGGCAATTGTCAATTCGGCCCCGTTGTCCGCCGACCCGCCGGCGGCGCCGGCCGACGCGCCGTCCGCGCCTTCTCCCAGCTGGCGGACATACGCCCACAGCTCCTCGGCGATGGCATCCCGCGTGGTCAGCTCCATGATCCGATCGCGGACGCGGGCCGCGCCGGGCAGCCCCTTGAGGTACCAGGCCAGATGCTTGCGCATCTCCTTCACCGCCTGGAGTTCGCCCTTCAGCTTGATCAACCGGTCCAGATGCAGGAGGGCAATCCGGATTTTCTCTTCCGGCGCCGGCTCCGGCAGGAGCTCGCCCGTCTCCAGGTAATGCACCGTACGATACAGCATCCAGGGGTTGCCGAGGGCGCCGCGGCCGATCATCACCCCGTCGCAGCCGGTGTGGTCCAGCATCCGTCTTGCGTCCTCGGGAGTGAACACGTCCCCGTTGCCGATCACGGGAATGGACACGGCCTGCTTGACGTCACGGATGACATCCCAATTGGCCTTGCCGGTGTACATCTGCTCCCGGGTGCGCCCGTGCACGGCGACCGCCGCGCCGCCCGCGCGTTCCACGGCCCGGGCGTTCTCCACCGCATAGATGTGCTTGTCGTCCCAGCCGATGCGCATCTTGACCGTCACCGGCTTCTCCACGGCGTCCACCACCGCGGCCACCATGTCGTAAATCTTGTTCGGATCCAGCAGCCACTTGGCGCCGGCGTCGCATTTTGTCACCTTGGGCACCGGGCACCCCATGTTGATGTCGATGATATCGGCGTTGGTGTTTTTGTCGACAAACTTGGCGGCTTCCACCAGCGATTCCCTGTCGCCGCCGAAGATCTGCAGGCTGAGCGGGCGCTCCCGTTCGTCCACGTACAGCATCTCCATCGTGCGCCGGTTGCCGTGCAGAATCGCCTTGTCGCTGACCATCTCGGCGCAGACGAGCCCGCAGCCGAACTCCTTGGCGATCAGGCGAAACGCCGGATTGCAGACGCCCGCCATGGGCGCCAGCACCACGTTGTTGCGCAGTTCAACGTCGCCGATCTTCAACATTCCCGTCAGCCTCCTTTTCCCCTTTCTTCCAAAAAACCCAAAATTCCTCCCGGGTCTCCCACGGACGTACGCCGTCCGGTTCGCGCAGCGCCGGCGCGTCCGCCCACGGAAACGCGCGGTCCGCGGGCCATACGTCGCGCAGCGGCATGAGCGCAAAGGCCCTTTCGGCGAGGCGAGGATGGGGCAGCGTGAGCCGTTCCGTTTCCATGCGTACCCCGTCGTAGGCCAGCACATCCAGATCAATCGGGCGCGGTCCCCAGCGGACTGTCCGCACCCGTCCCATTCGCTTTTCGATGTCCAGGCAAAGCGCAAGCAGCCCCTCGGGAGACAGGGTTGTCCCGACAGCCGCCGCCATGTTCAAAAATGCCGGTTGATCCGTAAACCCCACCGGGTCCGTCTCGTACACCGGCGAGACGCGAAGGACGCGCACGCCTTCCGCGGCGTCCAGCAGGCGGATCGCTTCCCGCAGGGCGGCTTCCCGGTCGCCGAGGTTGGTCCCGAGCCCGATGTAGGCTTCCCGCTCGACCGCATCCATGGCGTCCACCGCCGTCACGCGACCGGCACGATGCCGCCGTCCGGACCGCGCCTGCGGCGGATTTCCACCGTCGCGCCGCCAAAATGGAAGCGGACCGGCGGACGCGCCTTGGTCACCGCCACCGTCACTTCGTCTACAATAGTATAAGTGGACAGAATCTCCGATGCAATCTTGTGGGCCAGGGTTTCGATCAGCTTGAAGGGCGGCCCTTCCACGATTCGCCTTACCGTTTCGTGAACGTCCACGTAATCGACCGTCAGGGACAGGTCATCGGTCTGCGCGGAGGGCCTCATGTCCAGCGTCAGTTCCAGATCCACGATGAACCATTGGCCCAGTTTGTTTTCCTCCGGAAAAACGCCGTGGTATCCGTAAAATTGGTAGCCCTTGATCCGCATCCGGTCCATATTATACAGCGCTCCTTTCCGCGGTCGCCGCGGGCCCGTACACGATGGCGTCCGCCATGGCGGCCACCCGCTTCATCTGCTTCACATCATGCACCCGCACGATCTGGCAGCCCTGGGCGATACCCAGCGCCACCGTCGCCGCCGTCCCTTCCACCACATCGTCCGCGGGCAACCCGAGGGTGTGCCGGATGAACCGCTTGCGCGACGTGCCCAGCAGAACGGGGTATCCCATCCGGGCGATTTCATCCAGGCGGCCCATCACGATCAGGTTGTCTTCATATTCCTTGGCAAAACCGATGCCGGGATCGAGCCAGATGTTCCGATCCTCCACCCCCGCCGCACGCGCGATGCCCACGGACGCCCGCAAATCCTCCAGCACATCGGCCATGAGATCGCGATAGACCGGCCGTTCGCGGTTGTGCGTCAGCACCACGGGACAGCCGCAGGCCGCCGCCACCGCGGCGATTTCGGGATCGCGCCTGAAGCCCCAGACGTCATTGATGATGTGCGCGCCGGCTTCCATCGCGCGGCGGGCCGTTTCCGCCTTGTACGTGTCGATGCTGATCGGCAGCCGCACGGCCTGCCGCACCGCTTCGATCGCCGGCAGGACGCGGCGCAGCTCCTCCTCCAGGGATACGGGCTGATGCCCCGGCCGCGTGGATTCGCCGCCGATGTCGATGATGTCGGCGCCTTCTTCTTCCATCTGTTTCGCCCGCTCCACGGCCGCGCGGACATCCAGATATTTTCCCCCGTCGGAGAACGAATCGGGCGTCACGTTCAGAACGCCCATGATCAGCGTGCGCCTTCCAAGCTCAAGCCGCAGCCCGTCGGCAAATACATAAGTCCGTTCGTGCACCGTCGGCCGGATCATCGCGCTTCCCCCTTCTCCGCCATCCGGCGGTACTCCTGCATCCATTGCCGCGTCATGAGGCCCGTCCCGCCGGACCACAGCGGTTTCCCTTCCGCGTCTTCCACCCGCGTGACCGGCACGATTTCCTGGATCGAATTGGTCAAAAAGATTTCTTCCGCGCGCCGCAAATCGTCCGGAACGTACCATCCTTCCCGCACGTCGACGCCGCTTGTCCGCGCCATCTCCATGACGAACTCCCGGGTGACGCCCGGGAGCGCCCCGGTATCCGGCGACGGCGTATGCAGCGTTCCGCCTGCAAGCCAGAACAGATTGCTGACCAGGCCTTCGCACAGACGGCCCCGCGGATCGAGGAACAGCCCCTCCGTCCCCGGCTCCGCCCCGCTTTCGGCCAGCTCCCGCTTGCCCAGCATATTATTGATGTATTGGATCGATTTCATCCGCTCCGAACTTTCGGGCGTGCTTCGCGGAAGGCGAAGCAGGCGCAGTGTCTTGCCGGGCCGGGAGGACGGGTCTCCATCGGAAGGCAGCGCCTTGGCGTACACCACTTCCGTCGGCTGCAGGTACGGGTCCGCGGTCAGCCCGATGCCGCCTTCGCCCGCCGACACCGACCAGCGGATATAGCCGTCCGCCAGACCGTTCGCCGCAAGCAGCCGGGCGATTTCCGCGCGCATTCGCTCCGGATCCGGTTCCCAGGCGATGCCGAGCGTCCGGCATCCCCGGGCGAGCCGCGCGGCGTGCCGCTCCAGCAGCCACGGCCGGCCGCCATAGGTGCGGAACGTTTCAAACAATCCCATGCCGTACAAAAAACCGTGATCAAACACGGAGATCACGGCTTCTTCGCGTTTTTTCAGTTGTCCGTCGAGGAGCACGATCATGCCCGCGCACCCGCCCGGTAGCAAGTCAGAAAATTGCGCAGCAGGTCCATGCCGTGCTTCGTCATGATCGACTCGGGATGGAACTGTACGCCTTCGATCGGGTATTCCCGGTGCCGGATGCCCATGATCTCGCCCGCTGCGGTTTCGGCGCTGATCTCCAGGCAGTCCGGCAGCGTTTCCCGCCTCACAATGAGAGAATGGTAACGGGTGGCGGTAAACGGCGACGGCAGCCCGTAAAAAACGGTGCGCCCGTCGTGGTAAATTTCCGACGTCTTGCCGTGCATCAGGTTGTCGGCGCGCACGACTTCACCGCCGAACGCCTGGCCGATGGCCTGGTGCCCCAGGCAGACGCCCAGGATCGGGATTTCGCCTTTGAACCTTTCAATGAGGGCAAGGCAAATACCGGCCTCGTTCGGCGTGCACGGGCCCGGGGACAGCAAGATATGGTTCGGCCGCATCGCCGCGATCTCGTCCAGTCCGATTTCGTCGTTGCGCCGGACGACGATCTCTTCGCCCAACTCTCCCAAATATTGGACCAGGTTATAGGTGAAGGAATCGTAATTGTCGATGACCAAAATCATGGCCGGTTCCCTCGCTTTCCCGTCCATGCCGCCCGTTTCCGTCGTCATGTTTCAAACGTTTCCCGCCGCGCCCCCGGCCGTCTCGGCGCAACGCACCGCCTTCCACAACGCCTCCGCCTTGTGGAGGCATTCCCGGTATTCCCGCAGGGGGTCGGAATCGATCACGATCCCGGCGCCCGTCTGGATATGGGCGACGCCGTCCCGGACAGCCACCGTACGGATAATAATATTAAATTCCATATTGCCGGAGTAGTCAATCCACCCGAGAGAGCCGGTGTACGGGCCGCGGCGTACCGGTTCCAGCTCCTCGATGATCTCCATCGTACGGACTTTCGGCGCCCCCGTGATGGTTCCGCCGGGGAACACGGCGGCCAGCGCGTCAAAGGCGTCCTTGCCTGGGGCCAGTTCTCCTTCCACCTGGGACACCAGGTGCATGACGTGGGAATATCGCTCCACCGTCATGAATTGAGGCACGCGGACCGTCCCGAACCGGGACACCCTGCCGAGGTCGTTGCGGGCCAGATCCACCAGCATCAAATGCTCCGCCCGCTCCTTGGAGTTGCCCAGAAGTTCCGCCTCGAGCCGCGCGTCTTCTTCCGGCGAGGCGCCCCGGGGCCTGGTGCCGGCGATGGGCCGGGTTGCGAGGCGTCCTCTCTCCAGCCGGACGAGCAATTCCGGCGAAGCCGACACCAGCTGGAAGTCCGGCGTCCGGAGCAACCCCATGTAAGGAGAGGGATTGATCAGCCGCAGCCATTCGTACAGCTTCTCGGCGCTCGCTCCCAGCCGGCGGCTCTGTCTGAGCGAGAGGTTGACCTGAAACACGTCCCCTTGCGCGATGTACCCCCGGATGCGGCGCACCGCTTCCATGAACGCCTCTTTGGTCGTGGCCAGGCGGACTTCACCGAACGTCTCCGGATCGAAATTCGTTTGTTCCCGCGCCAGAAACTCCCGCATCCCCTCGCGTTCCGCCTTCGCTTCCGGCGTTCCGGCCGCCGTCGCGATCCCGTCCCAGAGGATCCGCATCCTGTCGGTATGCCGCAACGCTTCCTCATACAAGAAGGCCAGCCCGCCATCGTCCGTCCCGTCGGGCACTCTGACATGGCAGGCAAGAATGAGTTCCCGCGCCTGGTGATCGATAATCCACAATTCGTCCAGCCGCAGGAACAGATAATCCGGCAGACCGAGGTCGTCGTCGGCCATTTCGGGCAGCCGCTCGATGGAGCGGGCGATGTCGTAGCCCAAGAACCCCGCGATGCCGCCGGTCCACTTCGGTCCGTCCGGCAGCGGCGGCCCTTTGCACTCCGCGATCCAGGCGCGCACGACATCAAAGGGCTTGCCGGCAAATCGCCGCCGCGCCGCTTTCGTCCACACGCCGGCCCCGACGCCGCCAACCGACATTTTGGCGCGGCCGGCCGCCGCGCCCGTCGGCCCAGCCGAAACCCCGCCCGTCTCCAGCGCCTCGGCCTCGTTTCCCTTGCCGAACAGCACGCCCGACGGCCTGAGGCCCATATACGTGTATCGGCCGTCCTTGCCGCTCTCGAGGATGATCGCGTACGGGTGCGCGGACGCCCACGCTCCGCTCCATTCCGCCGGCCGGTCCTCACCCGGGCCAAGCGGCACGCGCCTGAGCAACGGCAGCGCGTTGCATCCTCCCCGCCGCCACACCCGCCACTCCTCCAGTGTCGTTACCGTCTCCGCCATCGTTTCCCCATTCCTTGTATGCGTTGCCCTAAGTATAGACCAAGCCGTTCCGGCGTGAAAGGCGGATGAACCCGGACGGGAGGTTTCGTGCGAAAGAAGGCCGTTCCGGAAGACGCCTTCCGGAAGCGGGCCCGAATTCTCCGATCACCACTCGGCTTTCATGCGATACCGGAAGAACCCCCCGTTCGGGCCGTCGGCGCCGATCAAGGCCAACCATACGGCCGTATCCGCTCCTTCCTCGACGGACAGCGGCGCGTCCTCTCCGCCCATGTCCGTCCGCACGCTGCCCGGGCAGACCGCGTTGATCTTGATCTCCCTGCCGTCCACTTCCTGCGCGGCCAGGCGGGTGAGATAGTTGAGCAAAGCCTTGGACAGGCGATAGGCGCCCGACTGCCCCTTCAGTTCGGGCAGCACATCAAAGGCCTGGTAAGTTCCGAGCCCCGAAGACACGTTGACGATCCGGCCGTAGCGATGTTTTTTCATCAGCGGAACCGCGGCCTGGATGAGATGCAGCGCGCCGAAGAAATTCGTCTCCAGCGTCTGCCGCACGACGGAGTCGTCGACCTCGAGCACCGGGACGCCCCGGTCCAGAATGATCCCCGCCGTTGTTGACCAGCACGTCGAGACGGCCGTATCTTTCCTTGATGCGACTCATCAGGGCGTCGATGCTGGATCGGCTGCTGACGTCCACCACTTCCGGATGAACGGGAGCCCCTTCCTTGCCCAACTGTTCCGCGGCGGCCTTTCCTTTGGCTTCGTCACGGCACCCGATCAGCACCGTAAGGCCCGCCAGCGACAGCTGCCGCGCGATTTCCCTCCCGATTCCCCGGTTGCCGCCCGTGACCAGCGCAATGCGGGCAGCGGGGGGAGGGATTTCCGGTTGCCCGTTCTGATTGCGGTTTTCCATGGCACATGCTCCTTTCGCGGCTTGCATCGGAAAAAGGAAAAGCCCGCACCGGGACCGGGTACGGGCTTGTCGGGATATCTTGGAGTTCAGTTCTCGAAGTTGAACAAAGGCGTGGACAAGTACCGTTCACCGTTGGAAGGCACAACCGCCACGACGCGCTTGCCGGCGCCGAGCTCCTTGGCCACCCTGATCGCCGCATGGATCGCCGCGCCGGAGGAAATGCCGCACAGGATGCCTTCCTTCCGCGCGACGGTGCGCGCCGTCTCGAACGCTTCTTCGTTTTCCACGGTGATGACGCCGTCGTAGATTTCCCGGTTCAGAATGTCCGGAATGAAGTTGGCGCCGATGCCCTGGATCTTGTGCGGACCCGGCTTGCCGCCGGACAAGAGCGGAGAAGCCGCCGGTTCCACCGCGTAGATCTTGATGTTCGGCCAGCGCTTGCGCAGCACTTCGCCGGCGCCCGAGATGGTGCCGCCGGTGCCGACGCCGGCGACGAAAGCGTCCAGCTTGCCGTCCAGGGAGTCAATGGCTTCCACAATTTCCGGACCGGTGGTTTCCCGGTGGATTTTCACGTTGTCCGGGTTCTTGAATTGCTGGGGCATGAAATAGTCCGGATTGGACGCCACGATTTCTTCCGCCTTCTTCACGGCGCCGTTCATGCCCTCGGACCCCGGGGTAAGCACCAACTCGGCGCCATAGGCTCTGAGCAGGTTGCGGCGCTCGATGCTCATCGTCTCCGGCATGACGAGAATGGCCCGATAACCTTTCGCCGCCGCGACCATGGCCAGGCCGATCCCCGTATTGCCGCTGGTGGGCTCCACGATGGTGGTCACGCCCGGCTTGATTTCGCCCCGTTTTTCCGCTTCCTGAATCATGCTGATCGCGATCCGGTCCTTCACGCTGCCGCCGGGGTTTTGGAACTCCAGCTTGACGTAGATTTCCGCGGCGCCTTCCGGCACCACCCGGTTCAGCCGGACCAAGGGCGTATCTCCGATCACTTCGGTGATGTTGTTCACAATCTTCGGCATGACTGCATTCCTCCTGATAATCAATCGGAAACGGGACCCTGGTCGCCATTTCCGTTTAATCCGACATAACAAGTCGGTTTAATATCCTTTTTCATCTTAACAACGGAGCGACCGGATGTCAATAGAGCCCGTGCCTTTTTTGGCAAACTTTTTTCCATTTTGGACGGAACCTCCGGTTCAGTCAGCGGCTTCATCCTTTAGCAACACTTCCGCCCCGTATTTCGCCAGCAGCGTTTCTTCCAGCTCCCGCAAAGAAGGCGCTTTTCCCAACGCCAGTCGTCTGCGGATTTCCTCCCGCGTCTCCAGCGGATCGGGAGCGGGTATCGTCCTCCGGCCGGTGAGCATCACCACTTCAAAGCCGTTTTCCGTTTTCACCGGACCGATGACGCTGCCCGTTTCCAACCCGGCCGCCGCTTCCAGCACGGCCTTGGGCACGAACGGATCATCCCTCGTCACCCATCCAAGATCGCCGCCCGCGGAAGCGGTGAATCCATCCAGCGAAAAAAAACCCGCCAGCTCGGCGAAATCTTCGCCCTGCTCCAGCAGGTCCAGAATTTGTTCGGCTTCCTCCCGGTCGGCCAGCACGATGCGGGATATGCGAAGTTGCTCCCGGGGAGCGAATTCCTCCGCGTGCGCTTCCCAATACCGCCGGATTTCGTCTTCCGTCACGCTGACCGAGGCCATGGCCAGCTTTTCCAATAGCAGCTGATACCGCGTTTCCTGCCGGAGGCGGTCCCGGTCCAGGCCCAGCTGCTCCTTCATTGTTCGGTAAAACTGTTCCTCGCTGTCATAGCCTTGGGCCATGACCGCAAGCTCCCGGGACACTTCTTCCTCCGTCACCGTGATGCCAAGGGCATCCGCTTCCTTGCCTGCGGCGATCCGCACGAGCATGTCCCGCAAGGCCTGCTCCCCGTACCGGTCCAAGAGGTCCCGCGTCAGTTGTTCCCGGGTGATTTCGACACCGCCCACGCGCCCGACCACCTTTTCGGCCGTCTCCTCGGAAGCCGGTTCGGAAGGAGCGGCGTCATCCGGATGGGCGGTGCCGAGCCATCCTTCGCGGATCGCCGTCCACACGGCCAGCCCCGCAATCCCCGCCAGCGCGAGCAGGACGATCGCCCAGTGCCGCCGCGCCAATCGCATATCCATGCTCCTCTCCATCATTCCGATCCTTGCAGGCGATCCAGCAGCGACTCCAGTTCCGCCCGGTCGAACACATAGGTTTCGTTGCAAAAAGCGCAGTGCGTTTCGGCGCGCCCTTCCTCCTTCAGGATGGCGGCCAGCTCATCGGCTCCCAGAGCCAGCAGCGTCCGCTCCACCCGTTCCCGCGAACAGCGGCACCGGAATACGGGGGGCGGCGCCGGCTGCACGTGAAGATCGTCGCCGACCAGCCGGCGCAGAAGTTCTTCCGGCGACACGCCTTCGCTCAGCTGGGCCGTCACCTGAGGCATCCCCGCCATGGTCCGCTCCAGATCTTCCAGCCGTTTCTCGTCGGCGCCCGGCATCGCCTGCAGGACGAATCCGCCGGCATGCTCCACCAGGCCGTCCCTGCCGATCAGCACACCGAGGCCGACGGCCGACGGAATTTGTTCCGACACCGTGAAATAATAGGCGAAATCTTCGCCCAGCTCGCCCGAAACCAGCGGCACGCTGCCTTTGTAAGGCTCCTTGAGCCCATAATCCCGGATGACATGGAGAAACCCCTTCCGGCCGACCGCGCCGGCCACATCCAGCTTCCCGTCCGGCCTTGAGGGGAGATGCACGTCGGGATGGGTTACATAACCGCGCACATGCCCTTCGTCGTCCGCGTCGACCACAATTTCGCCCAAGGGACCGTCCCCCTTGATCTGGATCGTCACGCGGCCTTCCTGCATCGCGCCCATCATCGCGCCCGCCGTCGCCGCCCGTCCAAGCGCGGCGGCGGCCGTCGGATACGCGCCGTGCCTTCTTTGCAATTCCGCGACAAGGCTCGTCGAACGGACGGCGAATACGCGAAGCTGTCCGTCCCAAGCCGAGCCTCGCACCAATTGGTCGCCGCTCATCGTGATTGCAGCCTCTTCCGTCGGTTATTTGTCCATGTTCCGTTCGTAGATCAACATCAATCCTTCGAGCGTCAGAAACGGATCCACATGGTCGATGGTTTCCGTTTCCCCGGCGATCAAGCCGGCCAGTCCGCCGGTTGCCACGACCTTGGGGTTCGTGCCGAACTCCCGGCGGATGCGCTTCACCAGACCGTCCACCTGGGCGGCGTACCCGAATACGATCCCCGCCTGCATGGCGGCGACGGTGTTGCGCCCGATCACCGATTTCGGCTTCGCCAGTTCGATCCGCGGCAGCTTCGCGGCCCGCTGGTAAAGAGCCTCCGCGGAGATGGCGACGCCAGGTATGATGGCGCCTCCGATATAGGCGCCCGTTTCGTCTATGTAATCGAAGGTGGTAGCCGTGCCGAAATCGACGATCACCAGGGGGGCTCCGTACCGCTCGATGCCCGCCACCGCGTTCACGATCCGGTCGGCCCCCACGTCCCGGGGATTTTCAAAACGGATATTCAGCCCGGTCTTGATCCCCGGACCGACCACCAGCGTTTCCTTTCCCGTATATCGCCGGATCATTTCCGTCAGCGTCGGCATGAGCGGCGGCACGACGGACGACAGAATCGCCCCTTCGATGTCTTCCGCCTTCACGCCGGCAAGACGGAACAGGTTGGTGATCATGACGCCGTATTCATCGGACGTGGCGGACCGGTTGGTGCTCAGGCGCCAGTGGTGCTTAAGAGTGCGGCCTTCGTACAAGCCGATGACGACGTTCGTGTTTCCGACGTCCAAAACCAGAATCAACGGGAAGATCCTCCTTTGACGGCGTCGAGGTCCAGGCTGATGTCCAAGGCCCGGATCGAATGGGTCAGGCTGCCGACGGAGATGACGTCCACGCCGCAGGCGGCCACTTCCGCCGCCCGCTCAGGCGTCATGCCGCCGGACGCCTCGATGACGACGCGCGGCGCCACTTCCCGGATGCGTCGCACGGCTTCGGCGATGCGGGATGCGTCCATGTTGTCCAGCATGATGATGTCCGCTCCCGCTTCCGCCGCCTCCAGCGCCTGATCCGCCGTTTCCGCTTCCACTTCGATGGTCATGGTGTGCGGAATGCGGCTCCGGGCCGCCGCGACGGCTTTGGCGATGCCGCCGGCCGCCTTGATATGGTTGTCCTTGATCATGACGGCGTCGTACAGGCCGAACCGGTGGTTCACCCCGCCGCCCACACGCACCGCGTACTTTTCCAGCAGGCGATGGCCGGGCGTCGTCTTGCGCGTGTCAGCGATCCGCACCGGCCAGCCGCGCACCGCTTCGACGAAGTGGCGCGTGCGGGTGGCGATGCCGGACAGCCGCTGCAACAGGTTGAGGGCCAGCCGCTCGCCGACCAGGATGCCGTGGGTCGGCCCCTCCACCTCCGCCAGCACGGTTCCCTTCTCCACCCGGTCCCCGTCTTTCACCTTCGCCCTGAACACGATCGACGGGTCCACCGTTTCAAACACCAGCCGCGCCGCCGGAAGGCCCGCCACGATGCCGGCGTCCTTGGCGTGAATGATGCCGACGGAGCGGTGTCCTTCGGGCACGGTGGCCAGCGTCGTCACGTCGCCCGTTCCCACGTCTTCTTCCAGCCATTCGCGGATTCGACGGCGCAGCGCTTCCGCCGTCGGACCCATCCGAAGCCAACCGGTGTCTTCCTCAAACCGGTTCCCGAACACCGCCGACCGCCTCCTTGCCGATGCCCCGCTCCCGGTGGATCGTCGTATGCGTCAACCAAAGCCGGTCGTCCTTCCCGGGGAAATCCGTCCGGAAATGGGCGCCCCGGCTTTCCTCCCGGAAGAGGGCGCTTTGCACGGTGAGCAAGGCACACGTGAGCAGATTGGCGAACTCCAGCTCTTCCCGTTTCCGAAGCTGATGGCGAAAAACGGGCAAATGGCGGTTCAGTTCGTCGAGGGCTTTTTGCAGACCCTCCCGGTCCCGGCGCAACCCCGCGTAGCGCACCATCACCTTTTTGCAGTTTCAGGCGGCGTTCCGCAATTTTGCCCGTAGGCGGGGACTGCCTTCCCGTCGACGAAACGGCGCGGATGTCGCCGGACGGCGGGGGAAGCCGGCCGATGCGCTCCGCGATGCGCCGCCCGAACACGATGGCCTCCGACAGCGAATTGCTGGCCAGCCGGTTGGCGCCGTGCACGCCCGTGGACGACGTCTCGCCGCACGCGAACAGCCGGGGAATGTTCGTCTCCCCGTACAGGTCGGTTTTGACGCCTCCCATCATGTAATGGGCCGCCGGCGCGACGGGAATCCAGTCGGTGGTCATGTCCAGGCCGAAGCGCAGGCAGTATTCGTAGATGGACGGAAAACGCTGTCGAATGAATTCCGGGGATTCATGGGTGATGTCAATATACACGTAAGTGGACCCGGTCTGCTCCATCTCGCGGAGAATCGCCCTCGCCACGATGTCGCGCGGCGCCAGCTCCAGCCGGGGATCGTACCGCTCCATGAACCTTTCGCCGTGGATGTTGCGCAACACGGCCCCTTCCCCGCGCACCGCCTCGGAAATAAGAAAACGCGGCGCTCCCGGATAGGAAAGGGCCGTCGGATGAAACTGGAAAAACTCCATGTCGCGGATCACCGCCCCGGCGCGGTACGCCATGGCCACGCCGTCTCCCGTGGCGATTTCCGGATTCGTGGTGTACCGGTACATCTGGCCGCCGCCGCCCGTGCACAGGACGACGGCCTTGCCCCGCACGATCACGCGGGAATCGTCCGGCCGCTGGACGAGCACGCCCGCGCATTCTCCATTCGCGGCCATGATGAGGTCGATGGCGAAATGATCGTTCCAGATGCGCACGTTGGGATGGGTTTGCACCTTTTCCGCCAACGCGCGGACGATTTCAAAGCCGGTGGCGTCGCCCTTGGCGTGGAGGATGCGCCTCTGGCTGTGCGCCCCTTCGCGGGTCAGGGCGAAATGACCGTCCACTTCGTCGAAATGCGTGCCGTATCGGATCAGGGAGCGGACCCCATCCGGCCCCTCGCGCACGAGGACGTCCACCGCGTCCGGCTCGCACAGTCCCGCACCGGCGATCAGTGTATCCTGGCGATGGAATTCGAAGGAATCCTCATCGGAAATGACTGCGGCGATGCCGCCTTGCGCGTAGCGGGTATTGCTGTCGAACAGCGATTTTTTGGAAATGAGGATGACGCGGTTGAGCCGGCCGGCCTCAAGGGCGGTGTAAAGCCCGGCGATCCCGGCGCCGACCACGATCACGTCGGTTTCCACGCAAGGCAGCGAAGACGAGTCAAAATCCACAAGATAACGGGGGATCACGCGATCCCGCCTCCTTCAGGCGCCGAGACTTAAAGCATGCGCGCCGGGACGCGCGGCATACGCACCCGGCGCGCGACTCGCGACTCAAGACACTTGCAACATGCGTTCCAGCGAGAGCCGCGCCTTCTCCGCCACTTCCGGGCGCACGTGGATTTGGGGTTGCATCGTTTCCAGCGCGCGGACCACTTTCTTCAGGGTGTTGACTTTCATGTTCGGGCACACCAGGAATTTGGACGCGAAATGGAACGTTTTGTGCGGGCTGTCCTTCCGGAGTTGGTATCCGGTCCCGTCCTCGGTGCCGACGATGAATTCGTCATGGTCCGATTCGCGGCAATATTTGATGATGCCCGTCGTGCTTCCGACAAAATCCGCCATCGCCACCACTTCCGGGCGGCACTCGGGATGGCAGACGAATAAGGCGTTCGGGTGGCGTTGCTTCATCTCCACGACATCCTTGACCGTCAGCATGTCGTGGGTGTTGCAATACCCTTCCCAGATAATCATCTTTTTGTCGGTGTGCTGCGATACATAATGGCCGAGATTTTTGTCCGGGCACCAGATAACCTCGTCGGTGTCAACGGAGTTGACCACCTTGACGGCGTTCGAGGAGGTGCAGCAAATATCGGTCTCCGCCTTCACTTCCGCGGAGGAATTGATATACGTGACGACGCGGGCGTTCGGGTGCTTCGCCTTCAGCGCCTTCAGGCCGGCGGGATTGACCATGTCCGCCATCGGACAGCCGGCTCGTTCGTCGGGCATGAGCACGATCTTGTCGGGAGCGAGAATTTTCGCGCTCTCCGCCATGAAATGCACGCCGCAAAACACGATGACGTCCGCATCGGCCGAAGCCGCCTTTTGCGCCAGCAGGAACGAATCGCCGCGGAAATCGGCCACTTCCTGGATCTCGTCCCGTTGGTAATAGTGGGCGAGGATAATGGCGTTCCGCTCTTTTTTCAGCTGTTCCAGCCGGATGCGCAACTGGCGGTTTTCCTCCGCTTTCCGCTCCATCGCCGCAAGTTCCATGGTCGACGCCATCGCGACATCGCTCCTTTCCGGCCGGGTATTTCCGTCTGGTCCGCCGCCCGCGGGATCATTCTCCCGCTGCCGGACGGCCTGCCCCATTTGTGAATCCATGCACAAGTGACGGAACGACCGTAAATACCAAGTCATGCAGGGCTGTTGTGTAACACCTACTTTACACCTGCCGCATCCGGCTGTCAATCGACATCGGCCACCCGCAAACCCGCCAAAATGCGGCACGGGTACGGGTGGCCGGGAACAGCCATGCGTTATCGCGGTCAGTTTTCCGGCTGGCTTTCTTCCTTGCGGGCCTCCACGCCGGGAGAGACGGCGCCGTCGGCCTTGGGTTGGATGCGCACGCGTACGCCTCCCCCTTCGTCTCCCGCCGGTTCCACCGCCTCGGGCGGAACGGCGGCCTCGTTTTTCCCGTCGTCCACGCCGTCCTTGCCTTCGTCCTCTCCAGAGGCCGAACCGTCCGCGGACGATCCGCCGCCTTGGTCGCCGCCTTCCTCTTCGTCCAGCCTGCCCTTTTCCAGGAGCTGCTTGATCTGCTCCAGCTCCAGCGTTTCCACTTCCAGGAGCTTGTTTGCGATCAGGTGCACTTCGTCCGATTTTTCCTGCAGGATTTTCTTCGCCCGCTCGTAGCACTCGCCTATGATGCGCTGCATCTCCTGGTCGATCTCGTAGGCGATGGCGTCGGAATAGTTCTGCTCGTGCCCGAGGTCGCGCCCGAGGAACACCTGGCCCTGCGCGTTGCCGAACTGCATCGGGCCCAGCTTCTCGCTCATGCCGTATTCCATGACCATGCTGCGGACGATGCTCGTTGCCTGTTTAAAGTCGCTGTAGGCACCGGTGCCGATTTCCCCGATGAACAGCTCCTCGGCGACGCGGCCGGCAAGCAGACCGGTCACCCGGTCCAGAAGCTCCTGCTTGGTGACCAGCATGCGGTCTTCCTTCGGCAGCATGATCACGTAACCGCCGGCGCGGCCGCGCGGAATGATCGTCACCTTGTGCACCATGTCGGCGTGTTCCAGATAATAGCCGACGACGGCGTGCCCGGTTTCATGGTAGGCGATGATGCGCTTTTCACGATCGCTGATGATGCGGCTGCGCTTCTCCGTGCCAACGATGACGCGGTCGATGGCGTCGTCCACTTCGTGCATGCTGATTTCGCGCTTGTTCCGCCGCGCGGCGAGCAACGCCGCTTCGTTCAACAGGTTTTCCAGGTCGGCGCCGGTGAATCCCGTCGTCCGCTTGGCGATGGTGTTCAGATTCACGTCCTTGGCGATGGGCTTGTTGCGGGCGTGCACTTTCAGCACCGCCTCGCGTCCTTTCAGATCCGGACGGTCCACGGTGATCTGGCGGTCGAACCGGCCGGGTCTGAGCAGCGCGGGGTCCAGAATGTCCGGGCGGTTCGTGGCGGCGATGATGATGATGCCCTCATTGGCGCTCGAAGCCGTCCATCTCCACCAGCAGCTGGTTCAGCGTCTGCTCGCGCTCGTCGTNGCCGCCGCCCAGNCCGGCGCCCGCGCTGCCGCCCAACGGCGTCGATTTCGTCGATAAAAATAATGCAGGGCGCTTGCTTCTTGGCCTGCTCGAACAGGTCGCGCACCCGCGAAGCCCCGACGCCGACGAACATTTCCACGAAATCCGAACCGGATATGCTAAAAAACGGCACGCCGGCTTCCCCGGCCACGGCACGGGCGAGCAGCGTCTTCCCCGTACCGGGCGGTCCGACGAGCAGGATGCCCTTCGGGATGCGCGCGCCCAGCGAGGCGAACTTGCGCGGATCCTTCAGNAACTCGACCACTTCGACCAGTTCCTGCTTCTCCTCGTCCGCGCCTGCCACATCCTCGAAGGTGACCTTCTTTTTCTCTTCATTATATAAACGGGCGCGGCTTTTGCCGAAATTCATCACCTTGCCGCCGCCGCCCTGGGCCTGGTTGATCAGGAAGAAGAACAGGATAAACATGATCACGAACGGAATGATGGAGGTCAGGAACGTGAGCCAGAAGCTCTGGCCCGGCATCTTCTTGATCGTGACCTTGAAGTTCTTCTCGATTCCCGCTTCCGTCAGGTACTGGACGATATATTCCGCATAGGGCACGCGGCCGGAGAACGTCTTGCTCTGGCCCGGAGGCGGGTTGCGGAATTCGCCCGTCACCAGGTAGGAACCGTTGTCCGCCTGCAGCGTCAGCGACTGGATGTTGTTTTCTTCAACGGCTTGAAGAATCTGGTTGTAATACAATTCTTCCGCGGGCTCATCCTGATTGAACAGCATCTGGACAATGCCGACGGTCACCAAAAAAACGATGAGATAAAAGCCCGTGTTGCGTATTGCCCGGTTCATCCCCGACCTCCTCTCGGCGCATACATCATTTTAACACAGCCCGTTTCGCGGCAACAACGCCGACGCCCGCCGGGCGCCGGCTCCTTTCCGCGGCTCACTTTTGGTAGACCTCCGGGTTCAGCACGCCGAGATAGGGGAGATTGCGGTATTTCTCGGCGTAGTCCAGCCCGTATCCGACGACGAAGGCGTCGGGGAGGACGAAGCCGACATAATCGGGCTTGAAATCGATCGTCCGCCGGGAGGGCTTGTCAAACAGCGTCACCACCCGCACGGAACGGGCGTTGCGGCGTTCGAGCACGTCGATGAGATAGGAAAGGGTGAGACCGCTGTCGATGATATCTTCCACGACCACGACGTCCCTGCCCTCGACCGGCGCGTCGAGATCCTTGACGATTTTCACTTCTCCGGAGCTGCGGGCGGCGCTGCCGTAACTGGACACCGCCATGAAGTCCAGCTCCACCGGAATCGTGATGTTTCTGGCCAAATCGGCGATAAAAATAAAGGCGCCTTTCAGTACGCAGATGAGCAGCGGATTGCGTCCTTCGTAATCACGGCTGATGGCGGCGCCAAGTTCGCGCACCTTCGCCTGGATTTCTTCGGCCGTGTGAAGGATTTGCACGATTTCGTTCTGCAAGCGGGGAACCTCCCGGACCAGTCATGATACTTTATGAGTCAAGAAAAACGTTCATGTTTGGCTTTGGCGCGGTTCCGCCCTCCAGCGGGGCGGCTTCCACGCGCAGGACGCGCGCGGTGCCTTCGGCCACCGGCGCATGACGGGACCGGCAGACGCCGGGAATCCACAGAATGCGCCCGTCGCCGTCGGCAAGCAGCGGTGTCCGGTCGCGCCGGCTGCGGGGAATCTTCGCGTCGACGAAAATATCTTGCACCTTTTTGCTCCCGCCTAAACCCAAGGGTTCCATCCGGTCGCCCGTCTCGCGGCTGCGGATGCGCAGCGGGAACTTCAGCTTCGAAAGGTCGAACCAGGCGGTTCGGCGATCCCCGCCGAACTGTTCTTCAACGGGAGCGGGCAACGTTTGAAAACGAAAAACGAGCCCCGCCTCCGGCACCTCAATTGCGGTGTCGGGAAAGGGGACAACATGGCAAAACGCTTTGGCGGACTCCTCGGAGGAGGCGAACACCATCCGGTCGTATTCCCGCAGCCACACGGCTCCGCCCCCCAGGTCCATCCTTGAAACGGTGGGGGCGTCGGCAACCGCCGCGGCCAGAATGCCCTCCACGAGGTCAAAGTCGACGGGAATTCCCCGACTCGCGAGACAATTTAATATTAGTTTAATCAATCTCCGTTGTAAAGCAAGGTGCAATTTGCAAAAGCCGCTTCTGTCCGCCGCCCAGCCGTCCCCTTCCGGCCGGACCAGCGCCGCAAACGCCTCCCGGGCGGCCTGTTGCAGATAATCGTCTTCCGCAGCGGAGATCTCCGCAAGCCGGACCAGCGAGGATCGGACCGCCGGGTTGTACCGCTCAAGGAACGGAAGCACCTCGAGGCGCACGGCGTTGCGGAAATAGCAGGATTTCAAATTGCTGGAGTCCGTGGCGTAAGGAACGCCGTTTCGTTCGCAATATTGCAGGATTTCCACTTTGGATATACGCAACAAAGGCCGGATCAGTTCCAGGCCTTCCTCTTCCCGTTGCTCCGCGATGCCGGCCAGGCCGCCGGGACCCGTGCCGCGCATGAGGCGCATGAGCACCGTTTCCGCCTGGTCGTCCATATGATGGGCCGTAGCGATGACCGAGACACCCCGCTCACGGGCCGCGCGGCGCAGGAACTCGTAGCGCAGGCGGCGGGCCGCCGCCTGGGCGTTCTCGCCGGTTCGGGCTAGGTACGCCGGCACATCGATCTCGCCAGCGAGGCAGGGGACGCCCCAGCCTGCCGCGGTGCTCCGGACCAGTTCCGCCTCGGCGTCGGCTTCGGCGCCGCGCAGCTTGTGGTTGACATGGGCCGCGAGGACGGGAAATCCCAGCTCGTCGCCCAGCGCCTTGAGCAGGTGGAGCATGGCCATGGAATCCGGCCCGCCCGACACCGCGGCGAGAACGGCCCGGTCCTTCCGCCACCATCCCATCCGACGGCCCCGCTCGAACACCCGTTCGACCAACGGGTCCCGCACGCTCCGCGACGCCGCCGGTTCCGCCGGCGCTTCCCGCTCCTTCCGCATGCCTGCCGGTTCCATCGGCGCGTTCCGCTCATTCCGCACGCCCGCCGCTTCCATCTTCCCGCCGTCATCCTTCGCCTTTGCCGTCTTTTCCGTTCCTTTTTTCCCCCAGGGCTCTTCGCCCGCATCCCGCCGACCGCGTTCCCCCAAGGCTGCCTCCCCCTCCGTATGCCGGCACGCTATTGCGGCCGGCCGCCTCGGCGGGCCGCCCGCGTCCGGCTTCGCCGGCCAGCCGCCTTTCTCCAGCCGCATCGGGCGGCCGTCTTTCACCGACCGTTCCGCCAGCCGGCCGCCTTGAAACGGCCGCTTCGAAATAGCCGGCCATGCGGCCGCTCAGCGCGCAAACCACAACGCGGCCGCCACGGCGGCCAGCGCCAGCGTCACCGCGACCATCCCGGCCATCCATGCCGGAATGCCGTCCGGCACGCCTCCGCCCAGCCCGGCCGCGCATTCCTTCCATCGGCGCGACGCTTCCCGCGTGCTGCCGAACCGCCCTTCCAGGGCCATCCGCATCCACATTTCCATGGCTTTCAGGTGCGGGTGGGTACGCACCAGACGCATCAATTCCCGCGGGTGGCGGTGTTGCGGCGGAAGCGACCGCGTCAGTCGCATCAGCCGCTCCCCGTCCAGCGCGTGGATCCAGAGCACGGCAGCGGAAAACCAGTCATAGGCCGGATCGGCCGTCCGATTCCCCGCCCGCCAGTACCCGCGGTCGTAAATTTCCGTGAACTGGCGGACGCTTCGACCGATGCGAGTCGCGCCGCCGTAGTCCACCAGCGTCACCTGTCCGCCCGGCGCCACCAGCACGTTGTCGCACTTGAGATCGCCGAACACCCAGCCCGCTTCGTGCAATTCGACCAGCCGGTCCAGCAGGTGCCCGCCGGCGGTCGCAACCGCGCCCGGACCGTACCGACCCACGAATTTGCGGACCGGCATGCCCGGCACATACCGCATGGCGTAGAAAGGGACGTCCCTGCCGCCGAGCCGGGCGTCGTCCGCATCCAGCAGGAAAGACGGACGGTTCCGGTCTCCCCGTTCCAGGGAAGCGAGGACATTCGTCTCACCCTGCAGATCCGCCGCGTCCAGGCCCAGCTTCAGAGCGCACGGCGCGCCGCCGCGGGACGCCAGCCAGACCTGCCCGTTGGAGCCGGCGCCAAGGGGCCGTTCGAGACGGTAGACGTTTCCGTTCCATTTTCCCTTGAGGAGCATTCCCGGCTTCAAGGGGAGACGATCCGGACCCGCCGGACGCTTATCCGACATCGCCACTTTCCATCACGTCCGGCTCATCCCGCCTAAGAGGCGGCAGGGAATATTCCGTCTTTCCCTTGATATTACCACAAGTTTCCCGGAAATACTCCACAACCCGCTGAAGGGCCGGACCGGTTGGCGTCGTTCCCTGCATCCGGATGTTCCGGAACAGTTTTCCCAGCCCGTCCACCCGGTCCGTCCAGGGCAAGTCCAGCACGCACGGCACATGGGGATCTTCCCCCGGGAAATGGAAGACCGCCACGGCGCTCTCCCCTTGGCGGGATTGCAGGCTGAGGGCCAAATCCCGGATCGCTTCCTCGACCGCGGCCAGCTTCGGCCTCATGCTGGCGCTGGCGTCGATGAGCAGCGCCACCCTGAGCCGGGTCGTCTCGCTCAGCTCTTCCATCATGCGCACCACTTCCGCCCGCTTGGGCGGGGGAAGCTCGGCCACCGATTCGACGCCAAGCAGGCTGCGCAGTTCTTTGTTGACAGTCATCCGGATGGTGCCCACCACCGTCTGCTGCGTCATCATCTGGACCGTCTGCGTCAGCATGTGCGGCTCCACGATCCGGCTCATGCCGCCTCCCGCCCGGGCGATGCTCTCGATTTCTTCCGCGCCGATCCGCCCCGCTTCCCCCTCGTCGACGACACCGATCACGTTGACGATAATGTCCTGGGCCAGGGCCCTGGAAGCGGCCAGCACCGGGCTTTCTCCCACGTTGGAATGGCCGTCGGTGATCAGCAGGATCTGATTCATCTCCACTCCTCCAACTCTATTTTTCTATCATCCCTCTACCAGCATTTTCGCCAAAAGGAAGGAAATTTAATCCGAAACTGGCCTTGATCCTGTACGCCGGCTGGCGGCAACAAAAAACCCGGGCCGGTTTCGCCCGGGGGTTCGCGGCTTTGGGTGTTCAGCTGACCGTCTTCGGCCGCTCCAGGCGGGAGGTGCCGGGCCAGCGCAGGGCCGCCCATTCCGGCTGGTACTTGGTGATGCGGGCCACCACGACGGTCATGTCGTCGCGGATGGCGCCGGCCGATTGCCGCATGGCGGCGTCCAGCAGCCGCTCCGCCAGCTCCTGGGGATCGCCGGGGTCCAGGTCGAGCAGCAGCCGCTTCATCCATTGCTCCTTGTTGACGGTGTGGGCGGCGGCGTCCATCACCCCGTCCGTGACCATGACCAGGGTGTCGCCGGGCATCAGCTGGATCTGCAGCTGGTCGAACTCGATGTCGTGCAGGATGCCCGCCGGCAGGTTGTTCGCCGACACCGGCAGGACCTCCCGGCCGCGCTTGATGAAGCTGGGCATCGATCCGATTTTCAGCAGGTTCGCCTGCGCCGAATGCAAGTCGATGAGAGCCAGGTCGATGGTCGCGAACATCTCGTCCGGCGAGCGAAGCAGCAGCATCGAATTCACCGATTTGACGGCCAGCCGCTCGTCAATGCCGGATTTGAGCAGCTGCTCCAGCATGGTGAGGGCGGCGCTGCTTTCCATCCACGCCCGCGCGCCGTTGCCCATTCCGTCGCTCAGCGCCACGGCGAATTTGCCGTTGCCGAGTTCGATGGTGGTGAAGCAGTCGCCGGACAGAAGGCCGCCGTCCTTCGCCGCGCTGGCCACGCCGGTTTCCACTTCGTACGCCTTCGCGGAAGCGAACACCACCGTCGTCAGGTGCTTCGCCGGCTCGCCCGGCCGCTCGGCGCGCACCGTCACCGTCTCGCCGACGAATGCCGGAAAGCAGCGGCGCGATGAGCTTCCGCGCTTCGTCGAANCCNGGNCGGAACGAATGGACGATTTCGATNTCCACGTTTCCCTCNTCCAGGCTGATGACGTCAACTCCGTATATGGCAAGCCCCAGGCTGTCCAGCGCCTCGCGGATCTGGTCTTCCTGGCGGCCCATCGCCTGACCCTCGCGGCGGATTTCCTTCACCAGATCGTCCATCACCCGCGAAACCCCGGACAGCTGGTCCGCGACCAGCAGGCTGTTGTCCTTGAGCTGCCGCCGCCAATGCAGGTGATAGCGGTGCAGATCGTATCGGCGCCGCACTTCCTCCAGCATCTGGGGCGCCTTGATGCACTGGCGGGACCAGGAAGGCGGAATGCGAACCTCGGAAAAAGCGGGGTCTTCGTCCAGCTTTTCGGTCATCTCGGAAAGAAGCTGGTATGTACGGGCAAACTGCTTGTCCCAGCAACGCTGTTTCCGCGGGCATCCGGAGCAGACGCGGTCGTGGACTTCATGGGCGATGAGGTCGACGATTTCGGTTTCCCGCACCGCTTCCCCGGCTTGCGTCATCTGGCGGAAGGCGCGGGACAGCTGGCGGAACACCGCCGCGAAGCGTTCCACCCGTTCCGCCGTCAGATCCCGGACCTTCTGGGCGTATTCGTGCTGGCGCCGGGCGTAGTCCGTCGTTCCCGGCACCAGGCGGGCCAGTTTCCCCAGCAGGGAGCAGGGCGTGGCCAGAAGCAGCGCCGACGCGGCGAGCGCCGTCCGCACCGCGTCCATGGTTGCCGGCGGGTTGTCTTCATAGATCGCCAGCACCGCCGTGCCGAGCATGAGGCCGAATATCGCCGCCCATTTCCCCGCCGTCCGCAGAAGCCCCGCCATCAGCCCGCCGAACGCCAGCATGCCGATGCGCGTCGCGGCATCCAGGTCGGACAGCGTAAGCACGATGCCCGCCACAACACCGGCGGCGGTGCCGAGGGCCGGACCGCCGGTCATGGCGCACAGCAGCACGACATACAACGCCGCCGCCAGGGCCAGATCCACGCCGTAGACCGACCACCCGGCCAGTCCGGTCACCATGGAAGCGGCCAGGATGACGACGCCGATCCATTCTTCATGAAACATCCGCCGCTCCTTACGCTTCGGCAAAAGCAGCGGCAGCGCATGGGCGAGCAGCAGCGTCAGGGCCAGCGCCAGCCCGGCTTCCAGAAAAGCCAGGGCGTAGGGAAGCCACTCGTCGGGACGTCCCGTGACGGCGTCGAAAAGCCGGACCAGAAGCACCGCGGTGAAGGAAACGACGGGTGCGTAGGTGAGATCGGACCGCGCATAGGCTTCCAGACCGCGGTGCAGCAAATAGATGACGGCCAACTCGACGCAGATGGTAAGCGGCGCGGGCTGCGCCGACCAGAAGCTGCCCGCGATGACGGCCAGCGCCGCCCAGACCGTCCACTCGCGGCGCGCGTGCAGGGCCACGGCGAAAAAGGCGGCCGCAAACGGCATGAGTCCGCCCAGCATGACCGCCCGTCCGAACAGAAATCCGGCGGCAAGCATGAGGAGCGGCCACCGGAGGGCGGCGAAGGCTTGTCCGGCCTGAACCGCCAGCCTGTTCCCGAATCCGCGCAGCCGGCTGGCTCTCTCTTTTCCGCGGCCCCCGCGTCCGCCCGCGGAATGCCCGCCTCCGCTCCTTCCGTTTTTTCCGAAACGCGGCACAAAAGGAATGACGGACGGCTTGTCCATGAAACGCACACCCCACTCGGGTTTCAGGAATGTGCCTTTTATTATAGACAGGGCGATCCGGAAAAGTTTGTCAGAAGAGGTTGGCTGCGGTGAAGTTTTTTCCGACAGGGGCGGACAGCGCCGGGCGACGCGGAGCGCGCCGTTTCCGGCGGGCTTCGCGCATCCTTCGCGCGCCGCGGCGAAATCCCGCCGGAGCGGGGACCGGCCGCGCGGATGCGGCTTGCGGCCTGATGGCCGGCCCCGAATTTTGCCCCCGCAAGGCGCCCCGTTCCGACGCCGGCGTCGCGGCGCAAAGCGGCATTTCCCGCGCCGCGCTGGTGGCGCCTTGCCGGATGGTCCCGAACCGATGGGTCGGAAAAAAAGCGGAAAAACAAAAAAACCGGACGCTAGATCCGGTTTGACGACTTCACCCGTCGGAAGGAAAGGTTCAGGAACGACGGCCTCCCCGGCCGCCGCGTTTGGATTCCGTATTCTTGCGCAGCGAAGAAATGCGCTCCTCGCTGTCCTTCAGGAATCGGCTCATTTTGTCTTCAAAGGACAGCCCGGCGGCGTTCGCCCTCCCGTAGGGACGGCCGCCCCGTCCGCGAAGGCCCCGCTGCTCCGCCGGCCGGTCCGATGCCTGGCGGATGGAGAGGCTGATCTTGCCGTCCTTGCCCACGTGGAGAACCTTGACCGTCACGATGTCGTTGATCTTGAGATGTTCGCGAATATCCCGGACATAAACGTCGGCGATCTCGGAAATGTGCACCAGCCCCGTGACTCCTTCGGCCAGTTCCACGAAAGCGCCGAAATGCGCAATGCCGGTCACTCTGCCTTCCAGCTTGGCGCCCTCTTCAATGGTCATGCAAAAAGCCGATCCTCCCAGGATCCTTCCCCGATTCCCGGCACTGGCATGTCCGGTTACGCCTATTGTAACCGACGAAAAAAACGGCGGTCAATAAAAAAGAAGCAGCCCGACGGGCTGCGGTTTTGGAGACTTTTGGGGTTCACGGCTGCTGCGTCTGTCCGGAATCGGCCCCTTCGACGCGGATCAGCTGCTCGCCCGGCAGGCCCATGCCCTGCTGGCGCGCGATCTGGCCGATGTATTCCGGATCGTTGAGGCGCTCGATTTCCCGGCTAAGCATGGCGCTTTTCTCCCGGGTCTCCTCCAGACGCTGTTCCATTTCGTTCAGTTCCCGGAGCCGCTCCGTCTTCTCCAGCTCCTGCGCATGGATCGTATAGGCCGCCCAGCTCATAAACAGGCCGACCACGATCAGCAAAAGTCTCAACCGCCGGCGCAGCCCAACCGAAGGCGGCGTCGGGGATGCGGACGGCGCGGGCATGCGGGAACCCCCCTCGTATAGTAGTTTTTGAAGGCAGTTGCCTGGCCGATTTCCAGTCTCCTCGGGGACTGGAGG
>Ga0065723_100049_pt1 | contig 27196 bp, 19 predicted proteins | sample TheenrcuSG05Z960_FD_59110 | JGI IMG/M metagenome (GOLD analysis project Ga0065723, IMG submission 59110) | Thermophilic enrichment culture from UC Davis - Sample SG0.5Z960 | ecosystem: Engineered > Solid waste > Grass > Composting > Bioreactor | place: USA: University of California, Davis
CCCGCCAGACGGACGCTCCGGAGGTGGTCACCTCCGAGGTCACAGTCTTCGTCTTCTCGCTGCCTTGACGCCTGTCAGGTAAGAGCGGCAGTCTGGGGTGGCGCCGGACGCCGGCGCCACCCCTTCGCCTTCCCTGCGCGTGCCCGCGGCTGCTGTCCAGATGGGCTTGGCACTCATCGGGCCTAGCCATACGGGCGCAGCAGATGTATCATCCCGGGGAACTTCGCAAGGACATATGTCCTCCTAGAGTGGAGGACCCTAGCTCAGGAGTGACAGATATGTTTCGCAAAGCCCGTTTCTTGACCGTCGTACTAGGTGTCGTCTGTTTCGTCCTCGCCCAAGAGTCTGGAACCGTCACCGTCCAGACGGAGAGGCATCCGGAGCTTGGGCAGTACCTAGTCGACGGTGAAGGCATGTCCCTATACATGTACTCGGCCGACCCGAAGGGCGAGTCCGCCTGCGTAGACGCCTGTGCCGAAGCCTGGCCGCCGCTGGTCGCCGCGGGTGAGCTGGCTGCCGGCACAGGGGTGGCGCAGAACCTGCTCGGCACGTTGACGCGCCCCGACGGTACGATTCAGGCGACCTACTTCGGCATCCCGCTCTACTACTCGACGCTCGACGCCGCGCCAGGCGACACGTCCGGCCTGGGCGTTGACGGGGCCTGGTTCCTGGTCTCCCCGTTCGGGGCCGCGATCCAGCCGAAGCAGGCTCCGCAGCAGGAGGAGGAGGCCGCGGCGACCGATGCCGAGGTCGAGCCGATGCTGCTGGCTACCATGCTCAACGAGGGCCGCATCGTCTTCTCAGACAACTGCTCGGCGTGCCACGGCAACAGGGGTCAGGGCATCTCAGGCCCGGCTCTGGCCGGGGCGCGACTCGGGGACGACCGGCGGGTGATCCGTCAGGTTCTCTTCGGCGGCAGCCACATGCCCGCGTTCGGCTCGGTGCTCGATGACGAGCAGGTTGCTTCGGTCGTGACGTTCATTCGCAAGTCGTGGGGCAACGACTTCCCCGCTGTGCTGCCCGAGGAGGTGATGAGCCACAGGTAGACGCGTTGCACGGAGACGTTGGCGCAGGCCTGTGGGGGAGGTCGATCGCTAGGAACGCGACGAAGGGCGTACTAGGAGGAGGAGTGATGGTTCGAGGTAGAGCGAAGAGCTTGCTACTTCCTTTGGTCTCAGCGGTCATCCTATCGGGCGTTGCGTCGGCTCAGACCGCCGAAGAGCTGCTGGACCCGGCACCCGGCGAGTGGCCGACGTTCGGTCGGACCCTCGACATGTGGCGGTACAGCCCGCTCGACGAGATAACCAAGGAGAACGTCCAGGACCTGCGCATGGCCTGGAGCCTCTCGCTGGAGAGCGCCATCGACGCGCAGTTCTCGCCGGTCGTGTACGACGGCGTGATGTACCTCCCGAGTAGCGAGGGCGTCACCGCCGTGGACGCGGCGACGGGCGACCGCCAGTGGGTCTACTCCGTCGAGTTGAGCGAGAACACGCCCGCCTTCACGGCCGGTCGTATGCGTGGTGGTGTCGTGGTGTATGACGGCAAAGTATTCGGCACGACTGGCGATGGCCGCGTCTACGCCGTGGACGCCGCCACGGGCGAGCAGCGCTGGATCACCCAGGTCGGGGCCGTCGACCTCAACGAAGGCTTCAGCTCGGGTCCGATCTTCGCCGACGGCAAGATCATCGTCGGCCCGGCCGGTGCCGACCAGGGCGGCGTGAACGGTCGCGTCCTGGCCCTCGACACGGAGTCCGGCGAGATCCTCTGGACGTTCAACATCGTCCCAGCGCCGGGCGAGGCAGGCTTCGAGACGTGGGATCCGCCGACGGCGGCCCAGTACGGCGGCGGTTCGGCCTGGGCGCCGGGCGCGTACGATCCGGTCACCCGCACCGTGGTCTACGGGACTGGCAACGCGATTCCGTGGTGGGCCGGCGAACATCGCCAGGGCGACAACCTCTACACCGCCAGCTACGTGGCGCTCGACGTCGACACCGGCGCGCTCAAGTGGTACCACCAGGTCGTCCCCCGCGAGGAGTGGGACATTGACACGATCAATACGCCGATGTTCCTTGACCTCACCATCGACGGTGAGCAGAGGCGCGTGGCCCTCCTGGCGACGGTGACGGGCTACCTGGTCTGGCTGGACGCCGACACGGGCGAGTTCCTCCAGTACCACGGTGAGTACAACCCCGAGTACACGATCCACCTTGGCTACGAGGACGACGGCACTCCGATCATCGACGACGCGATGCGCTGGACCGAGGAGCAGGCGGGCGAGACCCGTCTCGTCTGCCCGCTGCGCTGGGTCGACTACGAGCCGGCGGCCTACGACCCGGNACGCGGCATCTACTTCCGGCCGAACACGCATGAGTGCTACGAGATGGCCAACAACCCGCCACCCGCCGACTGGCAGCCGGGTGAGAGCGCCATCAACGCGGTCCTCTCGACGATGCCCGACCGTTTCGACCGCTTCGGCGGCCTGACGGCCATCGACGCCGCCACCGGCGAGGTCCTGTGGGACTTCGGGGTCGACGGCTACTCGCAGCGCAGCGGCGTCGTGGCGACCGCCGGTGGTCTGGTGTTCATGGGTTCGGCCGATCGCGGCTTCAGGGCCTTCGACGCCGATACGGGCGAGGTGCTGTGGGAGCAGCGTCTGCCCGCCTACATCGCCGGCAACCCGATTTCGTACGCGGTGGACGGCAAGCAGTACGTCGCCGTCCCCGTGGGCGGGGCCGGCAACATCATGATCGCCCGCCAGACGGACGCTCCGGAGGTGGTCACCTCCGAGGTCACAGTCTTCGTCTTCTCGCTGCCTTGAGGTCTTGACCGACCGACGTGTGGGGTGGCGCGTTCTCAGCGCCACCCCACATGGTCTGGGAAGGCCGCGGTGAGCGGTGCCGAGGAGGAGTGGTTCTGCTGAGGAGGGCCACCGAGATCGCCGAGACTCGAACGAAGCCGCTAGTGACGCGGCTCGTCCCCATCTTGCTTCTGGTATCGACGATCGCCTTGGCCGCCGGCCAAGCCGCGTGGGAGATGCGCGTCTGTGCCGACCCGGCCAACGCCCCGGCCTCGACGAGCGACGGTGGCGGGTACGAGAACCGCGTCGCCGAGATCATCGCCGACGAGCTGGGCGCCGAGCTCACCTACGACTGGACGCTCATCAACGACGCGACCGTCAGGGACCACCTGAAGCGTGGTGCGTGCGACGTAATCATGTCCGTCGGGGAGGGGGCCGCCGGCCTCCTCAACACGGTGTCCTACTACCGGGTCCCCATGGTCTTCCTACACTTGGCCGAAAGCGGCCTGGTGATCGAGTCGCTCTACGACCCCGGGCTGGCGAAGCTGCGCATAGGGGCGGTGCCGAACACCGCGACCCACCTCGCCCTGGTCGAGCTGGGGCTGGAACAGAGCTTCGTGGGCATCCAGCCCGACAGGTCGAAGCGCGGGGCGGACCGCATCAGGCCGCTGGTAGAGGCCCTACGCGAGGGAACGATCGACGTGGCGATCGTCGCGGGTGCGCCGGCCAGCGTATATGTGAACGCCGAGCCAAGCCTCTTCGCGATGACACCCGTCCAACCCGAGCTGTTCCCGCCACTGACGCCTATGTTCCACCTGGCCACGATCGGTGTACGCCCGCGTGACGAGGCGCTGCGCGACGCCCTGAACCGCGCTATCGCGATGCGCTGGGACGAGATACAGGACGTCTTCGCCGAGCTCGGTGTGCCGCTGCTGCCGAGCGCGCCGGTCGCCGCCGGCGAGCGGCCCGCCGGGTTGCTGACCATCGGCGTCGTCGCCCCGTTCCCATCGGGCTTCCCCACCGAACTCGACGACGTGGCAGAGTCCGCGTTCTTCGGGACGAGGCTGGCCGACGACCTCGTGAGCCGCGGCGAGGGCAGGCAGGACCTGCGCCTGCACCTGGCCTACGCCAGCGCGCCGTCCACGGAGGCCGCCCTCCGTGCCTTCGACCGCCTGGTGGCCGTTGATATGGTGGAGGCCGTCGTCGTACTGCACGACGAGGAGACCACCGAGGCCCTGGCCAGGCGCGCCGCGGAGAAGGGCGTGCTGTTGGTGAACGCCCTCAGTGGTGCGGACGTCCTGCGCTCGAGCGCGTGCTACCCGACCACCTTCCACGTCGCGCCCAGCGACTCCATGTACGTTGCCGCGATGGTCGAGCAACTTGGGTCCGGAGGCGCCGGTACGGCGGCGGTGGTTCACGACGCCACCGAGTGGTCGACGGCAGTCGCCAGGAGCGCGAGCGAGGCCCTGCAGGCGCGGGGCATCGAGGTCGTCGACGTCCCGGTGTCGAACGGCCCCGTGTTCCCGTACGCGGACGTCAGGGCGGTGACCGAGCTGGACGTCGACGCGGCGCTGGTGTTCCTGTCGCCGACCTCCCAGTCGCTCCTCCTTTTCGAGTTGGGGAGGGAGGGCTACACGCGCCCCGTGCTGGGGTTCCCCTGGCCGGTGATGCAGACCCGCGACTATTACTACCGCCTCGGTCAGGACAGCCCTGCCTTGATGGCGACGCCGCGGGTGACCGGCTGGGACGCCACGCTGGCCGACGACGGCGCCGACGAGCTGAACCTACGCTTCTCCTCGCGCTCTGCGAGGACCATGGACCTGGCCGGATGGGCGGCCTATGCCGCCGTGGAGCTGGTAGCCACGGCCAGCGTCTCGCCCGAAGACGGGTCAGTCAGTGTCCTAGAAGCCATCTACGAGGCGACGGAGCGCGCGAGGCTTGCCAAGGGTGAGTCTGTGCGGTTCGACACCGCCACGAACCAGCTCATGCAGCCCCTCTACCTGGCCCGGATCGACCCGAACGTGGGCTGGTCTGCTGCGGTCTCGCAGCGCGTGGCCATGGCCGAGGTGGTCGGCGAGGTCCCGAGCGACGCTCTGGCCGTTTCGCCCCCGGAGACCGCCTGCGAATGACCGTGCCTGATGCCGTCGGCGCCGAGCTGACCGACTTCCTGCGGCGCGTGCGTCGCCGCTGGTGCTTGACGCGCTTCGTCCACCTGGCGGTCGGGCTGTCCGCCGGGGCGCTCGCGGTCGCGGCCTGTCTGGTGGCCGGGGTCAAGTCCGGCCTCATCGCATGGCCGTTCCAGGTCGCCGCGGTCACGCTGGGCGTGTCCGTGGCGGGGGCGGTACTGGTGGTCAGCGCCATCTGGGCCGTGGCTGCCTCGCCGGCGCTGGCGGCGCTGGCTAGGACCGCGGACCGGAAGCTAGGGCTGCGCTCGCTGCTGGCCTCGTCGTGGGAGCTGACGGGCTCGGGCACGGCGCCGTCCCTGGCGGGCAGGGCGCTGCTCGAGGAACTGCGGGAACGGCTGCCTGAGTTCGAGGTGTCCCGGGTCGTGGGGCCGAGGCTGGTCCGTTGGCACGGCGCCCTACCGCTGGCCGTCGCGCTAGTGGTCGGAGCCGCCGGGCTCCCCACCCCCGCGGTCGCGAGCGACCCGGGTGGCGGCGCTGACGCCGCTAGACCAGCGGAGGTCGCCGAGGACCTCAGGAGGCTCGCGCACCTGCTCGAGGCCGAACCGCAGGGGTCCGCCGAGCAGGTCGCGGCGGTGACGAACGCGATGCGGGAGCTCGCCGCCCGCGCTGACCGCGGCGAGCTGACCGTCGAGGAGCTGAGCGCCGAGGTATCGGCGGTTCTCGATGCCGTCGCCAGGACCGCCGAGGGCCTCGACCCCACGCTCTCCGAGGTCATCGCCGACGCGCGGGCCCGAGGATCCGACGCCCCGGCCCCGGGCGAGAGCGAACCCGAGGGACCCGAGCCGTTCCGTTTCGACGGGGTCGCGACGCCGGGGACAGTTGACGACGGGACCGTCGCCCAAGCCAGCGAGGAACCCGGGCGGGAGGGCGGTTTCGACCCTGCCAGCGTGTTCAGGACGTTGGGTGAGGTCGTCACCGCAGCCGAGGAGTACGCCGCCCGCGTCGAAGGGGCGAACGCCGCGGGCGACGAGGACGCCGTCAGCTTCGATGGAACCGGGACAGCTTCAGGCAGCTACTACACGGACTGGGAAGAAGTGATGGGTGAGGAGTTCAGGGCGAGGCAGGCGGCGCTACGCCAACGCGGCAGGGGGGAGGTCGCCGCGGGCGAGGCCGCTCAGTCGGACGACGCTGCCGGCGACGCGGCCGGGCTCGGCACGCAGCCGCTCGACCAGGGCGCCGCCGAGCCCCCAGTCGATCCGCTCCAGGTGCTCGGCGACCCCGTGGCGCTACAGGCGGAGGAGAGGCCCGACGGACGCACGGTGACACTCACGCCTGCGCCGCAGGCGGGCGAGGCCGGCGCGGCGTGGGACGCCACGCGGTTCGCCTCGTCGCTCATGGCGAGCCCGGAACGACCTACCGCGGTGGAGCTCTTCAGTGCCGCCGACGCATCGCTCATCGCCGACTACTTCTCAAGGGGCCGTACGTCGGCCGGGAGGACCGGCGGGGAATGAAGGTACCCAAGTGAACGCGAACACCGGCCGCCCTCTCGCCGTGGGGCAAGGGGATCGAACACCGTCGGCACGAGAGGAGATCGCCGAGCTCATCGGTCGTCTGGACCGTGCTCGCGCGATGGTGGCCCGGGTCGTCGTCGGCCAGGAGCCCGTGATCGAGCAGGTCTTCACCGCCCTCCTGTGCGCGGGTCATGTGCTGATCGAGAGCGCTCCGGGCCTGGGCAAGACGTTGCTGGTCAAGACGCTGGGCACCGTCTGCTCGATGGACTTCAGCAGGATCCAGTTCACGCCCGACCTCATGCCCGCCGACATCACCGGCACTTTGGTACTGACCCATGACGAGGTGGGCAACTCGGTCACGCGGTTCCAGCCCGGACCGGTCTTCGCCCAGATGGTGCTCGCCGACGAGATTAACCGTGCGACCCCGAAGACTCAGTCGGCCCTGCTGGAGGCGATGCAGGAGCGCACGGTCACCGTAGCGGGCAAGAGGTACGAGCTGCCGGCGCCCTTCTTCGTCCTGGCGACGCAGAACCCGATCGAGATGGAGGGGACCTACATACTGCCGGAGGCCCAGATCGACCGCTTCTTCTTCAAGGTCGAGATCCCCTTCCCGGCGCAGGACGTCCTCGAGTCGATCATCGACACCACCACCGGGGTCGTCGCCGAGGTCGTGGAACCGGTGCTGCACCCGTCCGACGTCGTAGCGCTGCAGGAGATCACACGCGGCGTGCCGGTGTCCGCGGCCCTGAGGTCGGCGGTCTCGCGGTTCGTGCGCGCCACGCAGCCCGTTACCGCCGAGGCGCCCGACGTCGTGAGGCGTTACGTGAAGTTCGGCGTCAGCCCCAGGGGCGCCCAGACGCTGGTCCTGGCCGCCAAGGCCCACGCGCTCATTTCTGGCCGGTTCGCGGTCGACGCGGACGACCTGAGGGCCGTCGCCCTGCCCGCCCTGAGCCACCGGTTCCAGCTCAACTTCGACGGCTGGTCGGAGGGGCTATCCGCCCCGGCGATCGTCATGGAGCTTCTGGAGGAGACGCTCTCCGAAGTCAGATGAGCCGGCTCCTGCCCGACGAGGTCCGCCGCGAGCTGGCGCGGTCCAAGCTCCTGCCCCGGTCGGCGAGGCCGACGGTGGGCGTGGGCGAGCGGCGGTCCAGGGCCCTGGGTCCGGGCCTCGAGTTCGCTGACTTCAGGGCCTACCAACCGGGTGACGACATCAGGTACCTGGACAGGCACGTTCGCACCCGACTCGGTCAGGACGTCATCAGGCAGTTCTCCATCGACAAGCAGCTCCAGGTCACCGTCCTGGTGGACGCGAGCGAGTCGATGGCGTTCGGCGAGCCCGCGAAGATGCAGCGCGCGCTCGAGCTCTGCGCCGCGCTGGTCTACTCGGCTCTGCGTTCAGGTGACCGGGCGCGGGTCGGTGTGGGGCGTGCGGGCGGGCTGGAGTGGCACCCGACCGTGTCGGGCCAGCGCGGCATCGGCGAGCTGCTGGCCTGGCTCGAGAGGGTCGACCCGGCCGGCGCCTTCGAGGCGCGTCGCGTGGCGGGAAGGAGCCGCCAGGTGGCGGGCGAGGGGATGCTCTTCGTAATCAGCGATTTCCTGGTCGAGGACGCCCCCGGAGCCCTCGACCTGTGGGGCGACGGCGAGGCGGAGACGATCGGCGTGCAGGTCCTGGCGCCCTCGGAGCTGTCGGCCGGGTGGCTCACCGGGCAGGCGCACCTCGAGGACGCCGAGACCGGCGAGAGGCTGACCTTCGACGCCGCAGACCACGAGGCCGGCTACGCCGCGGCCCTGAACCGTTGGCAGGAGGAGCTGGCAGCGCGGGTCAGGCGACACGGCGGTACATGGTTTGCGTTCTCCTCCCAGACACCGACCGTGGCCATGCTCAAGGAGATGCGGGCCAAGGGGCTGCTCAGGTGACGTTCGGCGCGCCCGCTTGGCTGTGGCTCCTGCTGCTGCCCCCACTGGTGGTGCTGTTGCACCTCCGGAGGCCCCGCACGCACACGGTCTCCAGCCTCCTGGTGTGGCGGCGGGTGGAGTCGCCGCGTGCCGCGCAGGAGAAGGGGCGGGCGAACGCGTTCGACTGGCCGCTGGTCCTGCAGGTGGCGGCGCTGATAGCCCTAGTCCTCGCCCTCGCCGAGCCGAGGATCGGCGCTGCGGCCGCTGGCCATCAGGTCTACTTCCTCGACGCCTCCGCTCGGATGCTGGCCGGTCGCGAAGGCGAGACCCGCCTGGACCGCGCGTTCGAGCGGCTGGTGGCGGAGGTGGCCTCCCTGCCGACATCGACAGAGGCCACGGTGATCGTCGTCGGCCCGCGGCCGTACGCGACCCTCGTGAGGGCGGCGGGCGGCCCCGCGGCTGGCAGCAGGCTCGCCAGGCCGACGGGCTCCGCCGCGGCGGCCGACTGGCGAAGCGCTGTCGAGCTGGCCGGCGCGGCGGTCCGGGACGGGGAGCCTACCGCCTTCACGGTGCTGAGCGACGAGACCGGCGCGGCGGCCCTGCGCGCCGCGCTCCAGGGCTCGCCCCTGTCCGCGCCGCGGCTGCGGTCGCTCGCTCTCGGCCCCGGGTGGGTCGACGTGGGCATCACCGCTGCCGCCTGGCTAGGGGACCCCGACGACCCCGGTCGGGTACGGCTCACCGCCGACCTGGCCTCCTCAGTGCCCGTCGCGGCCTTCGCAGTAGAGGTCGAGCACAGGCGTCAGGGCTCCACCACGTTCCTCCCGTGGGACCGGTTCGTCGTCCCGGCCGAGGGGGGGAACGTTGGACGCCTCGCCGAGGCCGTGGAGCTGCCTGGGCCCGGGACGCTGCGCCTGAAGGTCTCTGGGCTCACGGAGGCGCTGAGCGACGGCGCGTCGGACGAGGGCGTCGTGGCGGACGAGTACCCGGCCGACGACACCGTAGAGCTGGCTGTCGAAGCCGACGCCAGGGCTCGGGTGCTGGTGGTCGGCGACGTGCACCCGCGGCTGGCGCTGCTGCTCGAGCTTGTCGGGGGCCTCGAGGTCTTCGTGGCCGGCTCCATGCCAGCAGACACGTCCGACTACGACCTCGTGATCGTCACCTCGCCCACGGAGACCGGAGTGCCGCGCACCTCGGCCCTGTGGCTCGGCGCCCTCCCGGGCGGCGCCTCGGGGCTGCGGACGGTCTCCGGGCCGCAGGTCTCCGGCTGGGCGGCCGAGCACAGGCTCCACCCGCCCACCGGCTGGGTCGACCTCGAGGTCGAGGCGGCTCTCGCCGCGCCGCTGTTGAGCGGGGCCACCGTCGTGCTGAGCTCAGGCGAGCTGCCGTTGGTGCAGGCGCGGACGACGAACGTCGGGCGCCAGGCCGTCGTGGCGTTCGCCCTAGAGGACTCTAACTGGACCGAGCTGGCCAGCTTCCCGAGCTTCGTGGCGGCGTTCGTGGACTGGGTCGCACCTGTAGAGCGGCGCGGCGGTCTGACGGCCTGCCGGGCCGCCATGGTCTGCCCCCTGCCGCGGGGGTCCAGCTCGGGTCCATGGTGGGTCACGGGGCCGTCCGGCTTCGCGGTGTCGTCCGCCGACCCGCAGGTGTCCGCCGACCCGTTCGCCGACCTCGTCTGGCCGCCAGGATCAGACGAGCTCGCGTTCGTCCCGTCGCTGCCGGGCACTTACCTGTTGGAGACGCCTTCCGGCACGCACGAGGTCCCGGTAGTCGCCAACCCGGCGGCGTTCGCGTCCGCGGGGCAGGAGCCGGCGGAGGTCGAGGGGCAGGAGCCGGGTCCCGCGGGGCCGGACGCTCTCCTCGACCTCGTCCGCCTGCTCGTCGCGGTCGGCGTGGCGCTAGTCGCGCTCAACGCCCTCTTGGTCTCGCGCTCGCGCGGGGCGCGGCGCTGGCGCAGGGCGTTCGGTCGCCACGTCTTGACCGCCGCGACCATTGGCCTCCTCGCGGCTGCCTGGTGGCGGCTGCCCACGCCGGCCACCGGCGCCCCCTCCGGGCCCGCCGTCCGCGTCTCGTTCGACGAGCCGGGCGTCGTGGAGGCCCCCGTCGTCAAGGTCACGGGGCTAGGCGGGTCCAGTCAGGGTGGCGGAGTGGCCCCCGGCGAGGGGCAAGCGGGTCGTGATGCCATTGTCTTCGAGGTACCGACGGTCGAGTTCGCTCTCGGCCTCGTCGGCGGCGTTGCCAGGGCCCACGGTGGCTCGGGCATCCTGCTCACGGACCCTGGCCTGACGGAGTTGCCGGTCGAGGTCGCGCTCGAGCAGGGCGCCCGGCTGAACGGGGACTCCCTGCGGGTCGACGCGCGTGCCGCCGGCACGCCGGAGCCGATGGCTGCGAGCGTGACGACCTTCTCCGTGCCCCAGCGTGCCCGGTCGGGCGCCACCGTTGAGGCCTTGGTGACCGTGGAGGGGGCGCGCAGCGTCGCCGCCGAGACCGTCGTGGAAGTGGACGGCGAGACGTACGTAGCGGTCGACGGCGAGCTGCAGGCCGGGGCCAACACGTTCACGTTCCCGTTGACGTTCGTGGAGCCCGGTCCCCATCTGGTCTCGGTCGCCGTCGCGGGTCCCGGCTTCGAGTCGCAGGCCACGCGGCTCGTCACCGTTGGGGAGGCGCCGCGGGCCCTCGTGATCGCTTCCGACCCGGAGTCGGCCGCCGCTATGAGCGCGGCGCTGCGGCTCCAAGGCTTCGAGCCGTCGGTCGAGCCGCCGCTGAACGCGCCCTGGACCCGGGAGGGCTGGAGGGAGTGGGACCTGGCCGTCCTTCTGAACGTGCCCGCCCACTCCCTGCACACGGCGCAGCTCGAGCTGCTGAGGGGCTGGGTAGAGGAGGACGCGGGCGGTCTCCTCCTGCTGGGCGGCGAAACCTCCTTCGGACCCGGCGGCTACCTCAGGACCCCGCTCGAGGAGCTCTCGCCGCTCTCGGCGCAGGTGCCCCAAGAGGCGCCCGAGGTCACGATGCTGTTCGTGCTAGACAGGTCGGGGAGCATGCAGCAGCAGGTGGGTGGCAGCACCCGCATGGGCATCGCCAAGGAGGCGATGCTGTCGGCGATGGAGCTGCTCGGGCCGGAGAGCCTCGTGGGCGTCGTGGTGTTCGACTCCGAGTCCCAGGTCCTGGTGCCGATCCAGAGCGTGAGCGAGATCGAGCGCGTCGCCCAAGTGGTCGAGGGCGTCAGGGCCAACGGCGGGACCGCGCTCTACCCGGCCCTCCTACAGGCCAGGGACCTCCTCGCCGACGTGACGTCGTCGGCCGTGCACGTGGTCGTCCTGACCGACGGCCTCTCGCAGCCAGGCGACTTCGCCGGCGTCCTCGGCGACCTCAAGGGCCTTGGAGCCTCCGTCAGCTTCGTGGGGATCGGCGCCGGAGCCGACCGGGTGCAGCTCGGAGACCTCGCAGGCATGGCCGGAGGGGCGTTGCATGTCACAGACGACGTGCGCGCGTTGCCTAGCATCCTCGCGCAGGAGGCGCTGCTGTCGACGGCGGAACTGGTGCGGGACGAGCCGGTCGAGGTGGTCGGGGCCGGCGCGCCCTCGGCTCACATCGAGGGGGTGCCGACGCGCGGGCTGATCGGCGGTTACGTTCTGACGGAGCCGAAGCCTGGGGCTGACGTCCACCTTGAGACGGTGGGGGAGGAGCCCGCCCCCATTCTGGCAAGCTGGCGCTTCGGCTTGGGGCGGGTCGTCTCGTTCGCCTCGCACGGCGCCGGCAGGTGGACCGCCGACTGGCTCGCCGGTCCCGACTTCACGCGGGTCTGGGGCCAGCTCGCGCGCTGGGCCTCGGCGGCAGAGGTCGCCCGCGGGCTGGACGTCGCCCTCCGCTCTACCGGACGCACGGTCGAAGTCGAGGCCAGGGTGACCGGCCCCGATGACACGCCGCTGGTGGGCAGGGAGGTCCTGGTCGAGGTGGACGGGGCGCCGGCAGCGAGGCTGTGGGAGGCGTCCGAGGGCAGGTACGTCGGTTCCTTTGAGGTCGTTGGCGCCGGGCTTTACGAGGTGCGCGTCTCCGTGGCAGGCGGGCCAGAGCCCGTGACGATGCAGGTCTACGTCGAGGCCGCGCCCCCCGGCGGCGCCCCGCCGACCCTGGCGTCGAGGGTCCTCGTGGCCGCTACAGGTGGAGCCTTCGTCGGCCAGGACGACGGTCCACCGGCCACCTCGTCCGGCGGCTGGGCGTGGCAGCCGCGGACCTGGCCGTGGCTGGGGCTGGCGCTTGCGTGCTTCGCGGCCTACCTGCTCCTCACCTACGGCCTGCCCGACCGCTCGGACGTGAGGTGGACCTTGGGCCGCGGCCGCGAAGCGCTGCTGCTGCTTACCAGGAGGCGCCGCGGCGAACCGAGCTCGGCGCTGGGTGACGGCTGAGAGACGTCAGAGGCTAGTAACGGGGCTGCCCACGCTCTCCTTCGACGCAGTCTCGCCCCTCAACGCCCTAACAGCCTCCCGCGACACGTCCCACAGCGCGGGGTCGTCGGCGTCGCGCGGGCGCGGCAGCCGGCCGGTGACCTGCAGCTGCTCGACGATGCGTCCGGGACCGGGGCTCATGACGACGATCCTGTCGGCGAGGAAGGCGGCCTCGAGCGGGTTGTGGGTGACGAACACGACGGTGCAGCCGAGCTCGTGCCAGAGGTCGAGGAGCTCCTCGCGCATGCGGGTCGCGGTGAGCTCGTCGAGGGACGAGAACGGCTCGTCCATGAAGAGGACGTCCGGCTTCACGATCAGGGCCCTGGCGACGGCCACGCGCTGTCGCTGGCCGATCGAGAGCTGGCGCGGGTAGTCGTCGCCGCGGCCGGCGAGGCCCACGCGCTCGAGCCAGTAGTCCACCTTGTCGCGCGCTTCGCCGCCGCCTTCGTCGAGCACGAAGCGGAGGTTCCCGCGGACCGTGCGCCACGGCAGCAGGCGCGGCTCCTGGAACATGTAAGAGGTGACGGGCGGGTCGTTCGGGTCGCCCACGCTGACGCGACCCGTGTCGGCCGTGTCGAGGCCGGCGAGGATGTTGAGGAGCGTCGTCTTGCCGCAGCCCGAGGGGCCCAGCAGGCAGACGAACTCGCCCGACGCGACGTGCAGGTCGATGTCCCGCAGCGCCGGACGTACGCCACCGTGCCGCAGCGCGTAGGACTTGCTCAGGCCGCTGACGTGGATCTCAGCCATCAGCCGACCGCGTTGACCCTGACCGGCGCGCGCCAGCGGAACGCGACGCGCTGCACCACGCCCATGACGCCGAGGTCGAGGATGGCCAGTAGGACCATCATCGTCACGCCGTAGGCGAGGATGCCCGTCATGTTGAAGAACTGGAAGTAGAAGGAGATCTGGTAGCCGACGCCGGAGGTGCGGCCCAGCAGCTCGCCGAGGACGACCATCTTCCAGGCGAGCGCGAGGGCGCCGCGCGCCGTGCCGACGATGTACGGGACGAGCTGCGGCAGCACGACGTGCAGCCAGGTCGCCGCCGGCGAGCGGCGGAACGCCCTGGCCATCTCGACCAGCGAGCCGTCGATGGCCCGCGCACCCTCGCGCACGGCCACCACGATCGTGGGGACGATGGTTATCACCAGCGCCACGACGAGCGCCTGGTCCGAGAGCCCTATCGTCAGGTAGGCGACGACGAAGAGCAGGATGCGCGGGATCGTCAGCAGCACGACGAGCCAGCCCTGCAGGAGGTCGTCGACGCGCTTCGACGCGCCCATCGCCGCTCCGGCGGCGACGCCGATGACCATGCCCACGGCGAAGGCGGAGAGCACCCTCTGGGTGGTGACCAAGAGGTGCTTGATCAGCACCCCGCGCTGGTACTCGCGGGCCACGAAGTGCAGCGTCTCGACCGGACCCGGGATCAGGTTCGGCGCTGCTCGTGCGGCGAGTACCCAGACCAGGAGGAGGGAGAGGTAGGACGCCAGCGTCAGCCAGGGGCCGACGCCGGCGCCTCCCGACCTCCTCCGCGCCTCGCGCCGGACGACGGCAGGGGCCACGGTTTCAGCATCTACCGCCACCCGGCGTACCTACCTCAGCGCGGCAGGAACGCGGTCGTGTACGCGTCCGGGTCGATGCGCTCGACGCCCACGGCCTCGGGCCCGGCGAGCTCGACCAGGCGCTCGACCATCGCGACCAGGCCGTCGATCGACTCCTGGTCCCACTTGTCGGTCGTGCCGGCCTTCCAGCGCTCGACGACGGACGGGAACTGGCTCGGGTCGGGCAGCGAGTAGAGGCCCTCGTCGAGGATCGTCTGCCAGAACGGGTCGTCCGCCGGCGTGGCCAGCATCACCTCGAACGTGTCCTGCAGGGCCGCGATGAACCGCGTCTTCAGCTCGTCGTCCATGTCGTCGCGGGCGACGACGATCAGGTTCGGGAGGTCGCGCGGCAGGCCGAGCTGCTCGAGCATGTCGGCGACCGTCATGATCTCGCGGGACACGCCGGCGGCCTCCATGCGGGCCACCCAGTGCCACAGCGGCAGCGCCGCGTCGACCTCGCCCGAGGCGGTGAGCTCCATCATCAGCGGCGGCGCGGCCTGCACCACCTGGTCGTCACCGATGTCGAAGCCGTACTGCGAGATCGTGAGCGTGCGGAGGATCAGGACGCTCTTGTCGCGGAGCGCGCCCGCGGCGATCGTCCGGCCGTCGAGGTCCTCGACGCCGCCGATGTCCGAGTCCACGGGCACGACGAGCCCGCCGATCGCCGTCGCGTAGGGGTAGATGCCGCTGGCGTTGATGCCGGCCTGCCTCAGCAGGACGGGCGCCAGGAAGTCGTCGACCTTGACGTCGGCCTCGCCGCTGCGGAGCGCGATCTCGGTGGCCTGCTTGCTCGCGTACGGGGTGCCGACTACGCGTATCCCGTTCGCCTCGGCAGTGCCGAAGTAGTCCATGGCGTGGACGATCCACGAGAAGGTTCCGGTAGCCTCCATGGCGGCGTTCACCACGGGCAGCTCGCCCTCCTGGGCGAGGGCCGGGGCTCCGGCTAGCAGCAGAACGACGGCTATCGACACGCGGCGCAGGATTCGCATAGACCCTCGACCTCCGTAAGCGTCCGTGTCCCCCGGGATCGACCGCAGGTGACGGTGACAAGGGACGTTCGTCCCGATGATATACCGTCCCGTAGGCGTACTTGCATCCATGCGTACCCCCGCGCAGCCGTGCGCGGCCACGCGTAAGACGCGGCGCCGGTGCCGGCCTACTTCCAGACCAGAGGCGCGCCACGGCCTCCCGGGCCGGACGGCCTCCTCAGGGAGCCGACGCCGCGAGCGCGCCGACGAGCCGCCGAGCCCGGCTCACGACGCCGCCGCCCCGGCGGCCCCGGCCTTGATCTCGGCGCGCCGACGCGCCAGGTTGATGCCGAGGACCGTGAGCATCACCGCCATGCCCGCGACCTCGAACGCGAACGAGGGGTAGAAGATCAGCACGAGGCCGACCGCAGAGAGCACGCGCGAGTACCAGGCCATGCGCGTGAACATGTAGCCCTCGAGCGCGGCGGCGAAGGCGGCCAGGGCGACGAAGCCGACGACGATGGTCCAGGCGTAGTACCAGGTCTCCCCGCCGTAGATCAGCTCGGGGTTGTAGACCATGAACAGCGGGATCAGGTAGAGGCCCTTGGCCATCTTCCACGCCTGGAAGGCAGTCTTCATCGGGTCGGCGCGGGCGATCCCTGCGCCGGCGAACGCCGCCAGCGCCACGGGGGGCGTGACGTTCGAGTCCTGCGAGTACCAGAAGATGAGCATGTGCGCGATCAGCAGCGGGATCCCGAACTCGTTCTGCAGCAGGGGCGCGGCGAGGACGGCGAGGACGATGTAGCTCGCGGTCACGGGCAGGCCCATGCCCAGCACCAGGCTGGCGAGGATCACCAGCACGATCGCGATCAGCAGGTTCCCCCCGGAGAAGGCCAGCATCAGCGCGGAGAACTTGAGCCCCAGGCCGGTCAGCGTGATGATGCCGACGACGATCCCGGCGACCGCGCACGCGACGCTCACCGGGACGGCGTTGAGGGCGCCCACGCGGAACGCCTCGATGAACCCGCGCAGGCCCAGCAGCGCGTCCTGGCCGGCGCTCGGCCGGGCCGTCATGGCCAGCGCGCCCGCCGCGGCGACGGCGCCCTCCCTGGCGGCGGCCTGCTCGCTCTCCGACACCGTCACGCCGGCGACGGTCTCGGCGGCCGGACCCGTGCGCCCCAGGAGCAGCCGCCTGATCACCCACCGCAGCGCCGACACGCCCAGGATGCTGACGATGGCGATGAACCCCACGCGGTTCGGCGAGACGTTGATCATCAGGAAGTAGATGAGGACCGCGATGGGGACGAGGTAGTACCAGCCCTCGCGCAGCACGTCGCGCACCCTGGGGAGCTGCGACGACGGCAGCCCGCGCATGCCGCGCTTGAGCGCGATCAGGTCGACGAAGAGGAAGACGGTGGTGAAGTACATCAGCGCCGGCAGCACCGAGATGCGCACGATCTCGGAGTAGGGCACGCCCGTGTACTCGGCCATCAGGAAGGCGCCGGCGCCCATCACCGGGGGGAGGATCTGCCCGCCCGTCGAGGCCGCGGCCTCGACCCCGCCCGCCTCCTCGGGGCTGTAGCCGAGCCGCTTCATCAGCGGGATCGAGAAGGTGCCGGTCGTGACGACGTTGGCGATCGCGCTGCCGGAGACCGAGCCCATGAACCCGGAGGCGATCACCGCCGCCTTCGCGGGCCCGCCTCGCTGACGGCCCGCCACCGCGTAGGCCATGTCCATGAACGACCTGCCGGCGCCGGTCGACTCGAGGAACGCGCCGAAGAGGATGAACGTGAAGACGACGGTGGCCGCCACGCCGAGCGGCAGGCCGAAGATGCCCTCCTGTCCCAGGTAGAGGTGGCTCACGATGCGCTCGAACGAGTAGCCCCGGTGCGCCAGGATCCCTGGCAGCTGCTCGCCGAGCCAGGGCAGCGCGCCGCGGGGGCCGGCCATCGAGTAGAGGAGGGCCACGGCGGCGACGATCGTGATCGCCCAGCCGATCGTCCGCCGGGCGGCCTCGAGGACGACCAGGGTAGCGATCACGCCCGTGACGATGTCGCGCTGCAGGAAGAACCCCGAGCGGCGGATGATGCCGTCGAGGTCGATCAGCAGGTAGAGCCCGACGTACGCGGACGCGGCCACGAGCACCCCGTCCACGACCCAGTCGAGGGCCTTCCGCGGCCGCTTCCTGAACGGGAACGCCAGGAAGGTGATCATCAGCACGACCATCAGGTGGAAGCCGCGCTGGACGAACAGGTTGAACGGCCTCACGCCGGCCGTGTAGAGCTGGAAGGCCCCCAGCGCCACCGCCAGCACGGTGACGACGCCCATGACCCAGGCGGCCATGGGCGGGCCGCCGCGTTCCTCGGCGGTCGGGGGAGGCGCGTTCCTGGCGGCGTCGCTCACCGCAGGACCACCTCCAGGCGCGCGTGGGTGCCGGGCCTCATGCGCGTGAGCTCGAAGCGCTCGTCGCCCACGACGAGGACGGACGGCGCACGCTCGGTGCCGATGATGAAGCTGTGGGCGTTGCCGTGTAGGGGTAGGTCGATGCCGCTGAGGCGGTACCTGCCATCTGGTAGCTGCTCCATGGTGCCGCGGCCGGCGAAGCCGCCGAGGCCGGCGATGTCGAGGTGGGGCGTCACCTGCTCGACGACGAGCAGCACGCCGTCCCTGTACTCGAAGTGGTCCACGACCGTCACCTGGGCCACCGAGTGCCGCCACTCGAGGCGCCACCGGTGGTCAGCCGGCAGGGGCGCCTCGGCGAGCACGTCGCCGTCGGCCGTGGTGACGACCACGTACGGCGTCGCGGCGTCGCCCGCGGCCAGCGCCGCGAGTGCCGACCAGCCGGCGACGACGGCGACGAGCGCCCCGAGCCCGAAGCGAGGAGGCGCGCGCCGGTCGCCTTCACCGCTGGGCGCGCGCCTCCGCATCGTCCTCTCGGCTCAGTCGGCCCTGAGGTGGTCGGGGATCGAGAGGCCGATCTCCTCGTAGTAGCGGATCGCGCCGGGGTGCAGCGGGATCGGCGAGTCGAGGGCGGCCTCGGGCGTGGTCTCGTTCGCGGACGGGTGGATGTTGCGCACGACGTCGATGTGCTCGAAGAGGGCCTTCGTGAACTGGTAGGCGAGCTCCTCGTCCATCTCGGCGGCGACGATGAGGAGGTTCGGGGTGCCGATCGAGGCCGTCTCGGCCACGCCGCGGTACGCCCCCTCGGGGAAGACGTAGCGGATCAGCGTCGGGTCGGCCGCGCGGATCGCCGCGAGCTCCTCGTCGGTCACGGGAACGAGCTTGATGTCGTGGGTCTCGGCCAGGCTCATCACGGCCCCGGTGGGCACGCCGCCAGACCAGAAGCCGGCGTCGATGGCGCCGTCGCGCAGGGCGTCGGCCGTCTCGTTCGCGCCCAGGCGCTGCACCGCGGCGAAGTCGTCGTAGGTGATGCCCACCGCCTGGAGGATCGTGTTCGCCGAGACCTCGGTACCGGAGCCGGGGGCGCCGACGGAGACGCGCTTGCCGCGCAGGTCTTGGAGGCCGTCGATGCCCGAGTCGGCCCGCGTGATGATGTGCACCGCGTTCGTGTAGGCGACGGTGATGGCCCGCAGGTTCGGGAGCCGCGGCAGGTCGCCGCCCTCGCCGAAGTTGCCCGTGCCCTGGTAGGCGGCGAGGACCGTGTCGGCCAGGGCGAGCGCCAGGTCGGCGTCGCCGCGGGAGATGAACGCGACGTTGTCGACGGACGCGTTCGTGGCCTCGACGGTCGCCGTGTAGCCGTCGACGTACCTGTCGATGATCTGCGCGTAGCCGCCGCCGACCGGGTAGTACACGCCGCCCGTGCCGCCGGTGGCGATCGAGAGGGGGACCTGCGCGGCGGCCAGGCCCATGCCCATGGCAGCCACGACGACGAACGTTCGCAGGACGGTCCGCATGCGTTCCTCCTCGTCACAAGGTCTCGTGAGGCTTGTCCGAGAAGGACGGTAGCACAGGCCGCCGGACGCTGGCCGCGGGTAGACTCGCCGGGATGCTAACGGGGTTGCGGGTCCTCGACCTGAGCCGCGTCCTGGCCGGCCCCTACTGCACCCAGCTCCTCGCCGACCTCGGCGCCGACGTCGTGAAGGTGGAGTCGCCGCGGGGGGACGACACGCGCGGCTGGGGCCCGCCCTGGCTGGGCGCGGAGAGCGGCTACTTCCTCTCGGTGAACCGCGGCAAGCGCAGCCTGGCCGTCGACCTCAAGGACCCGCGCGGCGCCGAGCTCGTGCGGCGCCTGGCCGCGCGGGCGGACGTGGTGGTCGAGAACTTCAAGGTCGGCGACCTCGCCCGTTACGGCCTCGACTACGCGTCGGTGGCCGCGGTGAACCCGCGGGTCGTGTACGTGTCGATCACCGGCTTCGGCCAGACAGGACCCCGCGCCAAGGAGCCCGGGTACGACGCCGCCCTGCAGGCGCTCTCGGGCGTGATGGCGATGACGGGGGAGGAGGGGCGCCCGCCGGTGAAGCTGCCGGTGGCCTTCATCGACGTGCTGACGGGCCTGCACGCCGCGGCGGGCGCGCTGGCGGCGCTGCGGCGCGTCGCGCTCGAGGGCGAGGGCGCGCACCTCGACGTCTCGCTGTTCGACGTGGCGCTGGCGAGCTCGGTGAACCAGGCCCAGGGCGTGCTGCTCACGGGCGAGGCCCCGCGGCGGCTGGGCAGCGCGCATCCCAGCATCGTGCCGTACCAGTCGTTCGAGGCGTCCGACGGCGCGCTCGTGATCGCGGTGGGCAACGACGCGCAGTTCGCGCGGCTGTGCCGCGTGCTGGGCGTGCCGGAGCTCGCCGAGGACGAGCGCTACGCGACGAACGCCGCGCGCGTGGCCCACCGCGAGGAGGTCGTGGGGACCGTCGCCAGGCTGGTCGCGGCCTGGCGCCGCGACGAGCTGGTGGCGGCCTGCTCCGCCGCCGGCGTGCCGGCTACGCCCGTGCTCACCCTGCCCGAGGCGTTCGCCGACCCGCAGGCGCGGGCGCGCGGGTCGGTGGTGACGGGCGTGCGGCCCGACGGCACGGCCGTGCCGATGGTCGCGAGCCCGCTCTGGTTCGCGTCGCGGGCCGACGGCGGCGACCTGGGCCTGCGGCCGGACGAGGGTGCCGCGCCGGTGCCGCCGGCGCTGGGGGAGCACTCGCTGGAGGTGCTCACGCGCGACCTCGGGATGCCCGAGGACGAGGCCCTAAGGCTCGTCGAGGAGGGCGTGGTCGTGGTCGCCGGGCGCCCGGGGCCGGACGAGCCCGTGGGGCGCTAGGCGCCTCTGGGCCGGCGCCTCTGGGCCGGCGGGAGCTCGGGAGGTCAGGCGGGCTCGAGCAGGGCGTCGGCGGCGCCGCCGCGCAGCAGGCCGAGGTAGACTCCGTCGATCGAGACCTCGTCGGCGGGCACGACCATGGTCTGGTAGGCCGGGTTGTGCGGCCGGAGCTCGACCTCGGCGCCGGGGAGGCGGCGCACGTACTTCAGCGTGACGTCCTCCTCGCCGACCCTCACGGCGCAGATCTCGCCGTCGCGCTCCAGCGGGCGCCGCGCCAGGAGCACGACGTCGCCGGGCTGGATGAGGTCGGCCATCGAGTCGCCCCGCACGCGCAGCGCGAAGCTCGCGTTCACGACCCCCGGCAGGGGCAGGTAGGCCTCGGGGTGGGCGACGGCGGCGTCGAACGGGCCGGCGGGGATGTCGCCGAGCACCGGGATGCCCGTGGCCTGGGGCGGAAGCGCCAGGTAGGGCGAACGTCCGCGGCCGCGGCTCTCGAACTCGAGGTAACCCTTCTTGTGCAGCGCCTCGAGGTGCTGGCGCAGCGACACGTAGTGGATGCCGAGCTGCCGCGCCAGGTCCGACAGCTCGGGCAGGCGACCCGTGCGGCGCTGGTGCTCCAGCAGCCGCGCGTAGACGCGCTCCTGTGTGGGGCTGAGGTTCGCGGCTGCTCTCACACCTGAAATGGTAAGGTAAGGGCGTAGATGTGTCAAATGTGAGGAGGGTTAACTTTGCCCTCACACTCCAGGGGGACGGCCGCGCGGGACCGGGTCGAGAGAACATCGTCTGGGACGGGTCTCATCGCGCTATCACGGCCCCCCGCGACTATGGACAGGCGAGGGTGTGGGTGCTATAGTTTCCGTAGTGCCCAGCCCGCTCGCGAGAGCGGGCATGAGTCTCTAGCGACCGTCGGCACGGCCCACAGGGGCCGCGCAAGCAAGACGAGGAAGGAACCACCAACCATGCTCGATACGTTCGAAGCTCTCGATACGCCGAGCGGTTGCGAAGCACCAGGCATCGTCCCCACGGGACTGGCCCTGCCCACCCGCACCCTCGAGCCCGGTCAGGTCCTCTACGAGGCCGACCGTGAGGCCGCCAGCCTCTACATCGTCAACCACGGGGTCCTGAAGGCCGTCGTGCCCACCAGCCTGGGCCGTGACCGCATCGCAGACCTGTACGGTCCCGGCGACGTCCTCGGCCTCGCCGCCCTCGACGGCGGCAAGCACGCCGAGACCGTCGTGGCCGTCCACGAGTCGTGCCTCACGCCCATCGACCCGCAGCAGGCGATGAACGACCGCGGCCTGCGCGACTACGTCCTGCGCAGCCTCGCGCGCCAGCTCCGGCGCAGCCGCGAGATGCTCGACGAGGCCGAGATGCCCGTCGGCGCCCGCGTGACCCGCGCCTTCCTCCGGCTGGCCAAGCAGTTCGGCCTGCCGTCGGACGACAAGAGCGGCGCCATCAAGCTGCCGCTGGCCCTCACGCACGAGGACCTCGCCGACCTCACCGGGTCGAGCCGCGTGACGATCACGCGCATCCTCGGCGAGCTGCGCAACGAGGGCGCCCTGTCCGGGACGCGCGGCGTCTACGTCGCCGACCTGGAAGGCCTCGAGCGCGCCACCGACGAGTACGTGATGCAGGTCCTCTGACCGGCGCGAACGCGACCGCGAACGCAGGAGCCCCTGGGGAGCACCGGAGCACCCGGGGGCTCCTCGTTGCTGGTAACCTCGAAGGAAGATGCTCACTTTCACCGACCTCGCGAAGCAGCGAGTCCTCAAGTTCATGCAGGCGCAAGCCTCCCAGGGCGTCGCTGCGTTGCGCATCGCCGGCACGCGCTCCGAGCAGCGCCTGTGGCTCGTCAAGCCGTCCGACAGGCAGCCGAACGACCGCGTCCAGGACGAGGGCGCCTTCGAGGTCTACATCGACCCGCTCTCGGCGCGGGCGCTCGACGGCGCCACCGTCGACTACGTCGAGGGCGTCATGCAGTCGGGCTTCAAGGTGTTCTTCCCGAGCCCGAAGTGGGACGACCCGGTCGCCCAGAAGGTCCAGGACGTGCTCGACCAGTACATCAACCCCGGCGTGGCCAGCCACGGCGGCAACGTCGCCCTCGAGGGCGTCAGCGACGGCGTCGCCTACATCCGCTTCGGCGGCGGCTGCCAGGGCTGCGGCGCTGCCGACGTGACCCTGAAGCAGGGCGTCGACAGGATCATCCGCGAGCACGTGCCGGAGATCGTCGCCGTCAAGGACGCGACCGACCACGACGCCGGCCAGAACCCGTACTACGCGCGGGGCGCCGGCCGGGCCTCGTCACCCCTGGCGGGCAAGTAGGCCGAGCGTGGACGGGGCCGGCTCCCCACCGACCCTGCCCACGCCCGAGGAGGTCGCCGCGGCCGTTGCGGTCGCGGCGGGCCGTGAGGAAGGCGACCTGCTCCTCCGGGGCGGGTGCGTCGTCGACGTCTTCACCAACGAGGTCCACAGGGCCGACGTGCTCGTCGCCGGGCGGCTGATCGCGGCCGTGGGCCGAGACCTGGGCGGCGCGCGCGAGGTCGTCGACGTCCGCGGCTCCTACGTCGCCCCGGGCCTCATCGACGGCCACGTGCACCTCGAGTCCTCGCTCGTCACGCCCGCGGCCTACGCCGACGCCATGCTCCCCCGCGGCGTGACGGCCGTGGTCTGCGACCCGCACGAGATCGCGAACGTGGCCGGCGAGGCCGGCGTGCGCTGGCTGCTCGAGTCCACGGCGCGCCTGCCGCTCGACGTCTGGGTCACCGTCCCCTCGTGCGTGCCGAGCACGAGGCTGGAGACGGCGGGCGCGCGCTTCGGCCTCGCCGAGATGGGCCGCCTGCTCGACCACCCGCGCGTGGTCGGGGTGGCCGAGATCATGAGCTTCCCCGCCGTCGTCGCCGGCGACGCCGAGGCCCTGGCGAAGGCGGCGCTGGCCTCGGACCGCGGCCTGGCCGCAGAGGGCCACGCTCCGGGCCTCACGGGCCGCGAGCTGCAGGCCTACCTCGCGGCGGGCATCGGCTCGGACCACGAGTCGACGACGCTCGAGGAGGGGCGCGAGAAGCTCCGCTCCGGCGCCTTCCTGATGGTGCGCGAGGGCTCCGTGGCGCGCGACCTGGCGGCCCTGCTGCCGCTCGTCGACCCCAGGCACGGCGACCGCGTGGGCTTCGTGACCGACGACCGCCTGCCGCACGACCTGCTGGCCGAGGGCGGCGTCGACCACGTCGTGCGGGCGGCGATCGACGGCGGGGTCGAGCCGGCCTACGCCGTGCGCTGCGCGAGCTGGAACATCGCCAGGCACTACCGCCTGCCGCGCCGGGGGGCCGTGGCGCCGGGCTACTTCGCCGACCTCGTCGTCGTCGGCTCGCTGCGCTCCTTCGACGTGCAGCGGGTCTACAAGGACGGCGCGCTCGTCGCCCGCGACGGCGCGGCCGCCCCCAGGCCCGCCGCCATCGCGCCCGACGACGCGCCCGTGCGCGGCACCGTCCGGGTTCCCGCCGTCTCCGCCGTGTCGTTCTCCCTGCCGGTCCCGTCCGGCGCGTCGCGGGCGCGCTGCATCGTCGTGAGGCCGCGCTCGCTCGTCACGGGCTCCGAGACGATCGCGCCCACGCTCGTGGACGGCGCCGCCGTCGCCGACCCGGCCCGCGACGTCGCCAAGCTGGCCTGCGTCGAGAGGCACGGACGCGGCGGCGGGGTGGGGGTGGCGCTGGTGCGCGGCTTCGGGCTCGAGCGCGGCGCCCTGGCCTCCAGCGTGGGGCACGACCACCACAACGTCATGGTCGTCGGGGTCAGCGACGAGGACATGGCCGTCGCCTGCCGGCGCCTGGGGGAGCTCGGCGGCGGCTTCGTCGCGGTCGCCGGGGGCGAGGTCGTCGCCGAGCTGGCGCTGCCGCTCGCGGGCCTCATCACCGACGCGCCGCTCACGGAGGTGGCGTCCGCCCTCGACCGCCTCGACGAGGCCGCCTCGTACCTGGGCGTGAGCCTGCCCTCGCCCTTCATGGCGCTCAGCTTCCTCGGCCTGGCGGTGATCCCCGAGCTGAAGCTCACCGACCTGGGCCTGGTCGACGCGGCGCGCGGACGGCTCGTGCCCCTGTGGGAGGCGTGAGCGCCCCGAGCGCCCCTGTGGGCGGCGTGAGCGCCCTGAGGGCCCCAGTGGGCGGCCCGATCGCCTAGAGCCCGAAGCGTTCGACGGCCATGCCGACCAGGTGCTCGGCGATCGCCAGGCTGGCGGTGGCCGCCGGCGACGGCGCGTTCACGACGTGCAGCGCGCGCGGGCTCTCGCGGATCACGAAGTCGTCGAGCAGCCGGCCGTCGCGGCCGAGCGCCTGCGCCCTCACGCCGGCGCCGCCGCGGTGGACGTCGGCCATGCCGATCTCCGGCACCAGCCGCTGCAGGGCCTCGACGAAGGTCGCCTTCGAGAACGAGCGGTAGAGCTCGTAGGCGCCCACCCGCCAGAAGCGCGCCGCCATCGCCCACAGGCCGGGGAACGTCAGGGCGTCGACGACGTCGGCGAGGCGCACGTCGAACTGCCCGTAGCCCTCGCGCGACAGCGCGAAGACGGCGTTCGGCCCGGCCTCGACCTCGCCCTTGACCGTGCGCGTGAGGTGCACGCCGAGGAACGGCAGGGAGGGGTCGGGCACGGGGTAGATGAGCCCCCGCACCAGGTGGTGCTTCTCCGGGCGCAGGTGGTAGTACTCGCCCCGGAAGGGCACGATGCGCACGTCGGAGACGTCGGCGCCGGCCAGGCGGGCCACGCGGTCGGCGTGCGCGCCGGCGCAGGCGATCAGGAAGCGCGCCTCGAGCGGGCCCTGGTCCGTCGAGACCGTCACGCCTCCGCCGGCGGCGCCGATGCCCTCGACGGTGACGCCGGTGCGCACCTCGCCGCCGTCCTGGCGGAACAGCTCGGCGAGGCGCCTGGCGACGGCGGGGAAGTCGACGATCGCCGTCTTGGGCGAGTAGATCGCGCGCACGCCGGCCGCGTGCGGCTCGATCTCCTTCAGGCGCGCCGCGTCGACCAGCTCGATGCCGGGCACGCCGTTCGCCAGGCCGCGCTCGTACAGCTCCTGGAGCCGGGGCAGCTCGTCGTGGCCGGTGGCGACGATGACCTTCCCGACCTCCTGGTAGGGCAGGCCGTGCTCCTCGCAGAAGCGCCGCATCAGGCCCACGCCGGCCACGCACAGGCGGGCGCGCAGCGTGCCGGGGCGGTAGTAGATCCCGGAGTGGACGACGCCGGAGTTGTGGCTCGTCTGGTGGCGGGCGACCTCGGGCTCCTTCTCGAGCACGGTGACCCGTAGGCCCGGCCGCCGACGCTGCAGCGCGCGCGCCGTGGCGAGCCCGACGATGCCGGCGCCCACCACGACCACGTCGGTTCGGTCCATGGGGCCAGGATACGCGCGCGACCGCGTTAGACTCTGCCGGTCCCTACCGGAGGAGCCCCGTGAACCGACCCCGACCGCGCTGGCTCTACGACCTCGACGGCTACCTCGCCGAGCTGTTCGCGGAGAGCGAGACGCCCGGCGCCGCTGTGTGCGTGACGCTGGAGGGCAGCGTCGCGTACGCTCGCGGCTTCGGCTGGCGCGACCGCGAGGCCAGGCTGCCCGTGACGACGCGGACCGTGTTCGGCCTGGCCTCCCTGACGAAGTCGTTCACCGCGCTGACGGCCCTGGTGCTCGAGGCGCGCGGCGTCTGGTCCCTGCGGGACCCCGTGGCGCGGCACCTGCCGGGCTTCGGCTACCCCGGCCTCGACCCGGAGGCGGTGACGCTCGAGCACATGCTCAGCCACACCAGCGGCGTGCCGCCGCTGCGCGCGCTGGAGTACGCCCTGCGCGCCGACCAGCGCGGGGACCCGACGGGCGTCTACGTCGGCAGGTACGTCTCGCAGGACCCCGACGTCGGCGACCACGAGGCGCTGATGGCCTACATGCGGCGGGGCGAGCGCGAGGCCCTGCCCACCGGGCGGTACGTGAGCTACTCGAACGAGTGCGTCGCCCTGGTGGGCGCGGCGATCGAGCGCGCCGCTGGCAGGCCCTTCCCCGAGGTGCTGCGCCGCGAGGTGCTGGAGCCGCTCGGCATGACCGCCACGACGTTCGACCCCGACGCGGCGCGCGCCTCCGGCGACAGCGCGACGCTCTACACGCGCACCCGCGAGGGCGTGGTGCGGGCCCCGACGTGGAGCCGCGCGCCCGCGTACCTGGGCACCGGGTTCCTCAAGTCGAACCTCGAGGACCTCGCGCGCTACCTGCGCTTCCACGCGGCGGGCGACGGCTCGGCGCTCGGGCTCCCTGACGGGCGCCTGGCCGAGCTGTGGCGGCCGCGCGGCTGGTCGGCGCCGGGCGTGTCCTACGCCCTCGGCTGGTCGGTCCGCGAGCACCGTGGCGTCACGGTCGTGCGCCACGGCGGCTCGCTGAAGGGCGTCGCGACGTCCCAGGGCTTCGTGCCGGAGCTCGGCCTGGGGGTCGCGGTGCTGGCGAACCTCGACGGCGCCCCGGCCATGCGCGCCTGGTACGCGGCCGTGAACCTCGCCCTGGGCGACGCGCCTGACCGCCCCCTCTACGGCGAGGGGCACGAGCCGCTGGCCGCGCGGCCCGGGTCGGCGACGTTCGCGGCC
>Ga0065723_101212_pt1 | contig 26938 bp, 24 predicted proteins | sample TheenrcuSG05Z960_FD_59110 | JGI IMG/M metagenome (GOLD analysis project Ga0065723, IMG submission 59110) | Thermophilic enrichment culture from UC Davis - Sample SG0.5Z960 | ecosystem: Engineered > Solid waste > Grass > Composting > Bioreactor | place: USA: University of California, Davis
CGGCGCAGGCGGCGTTCGCCGCCTGGGAGGGCGAGGGCCCCGAGGTCCCCGCCGTCGCCGTGGCGACCCCCGGCCGCCGGCACGTGGAGGCCGAGTCGTCGCAGGTGCAGATCGGCCTGGCGTTCCCCGCCCCGCCGCCGGGCACCGACGAGGCGTACGTCCACAACGTCGTCGTGAACGTGCTGTCGGGCTCGAGCGGCGCGCGCCTGCACACCGAGGTGCGCGAGAAGCGCGGCCTCGTCTACTCCGTGAGCGCCTTCTACCGGTCGCTGCGCGGCTTCGGCATGACGCTCGGCTACGCGGGCACGACCCCGGAACGCGCCGACGAGACCCTGGAGGTCTTCCTCGCCGAGCTCGACCGGCTCGCCGCGGGCGTGACTCCCGAGGAGGTCGAGCGCGCGAAGGTCGGGATGCTCTCCTCGCTGGTGATGCAGGGAGAGTCGTCGAGCGCGACCGCGGGTCGCCTCGCCAGCGACGTCTTCAACCTGGGCCGCGCGCGCACGTTGGAGGAGATCATCTCGCGCGTCCAGTCCGTCACCGTCGAGGACGTGAACGAGTACCTCTCCACCCGCCGCGTCCCCGAGCCCACGATCGTCACGCTCGGCCCGGCGCGCGTGCCAGCGGCGGTGGCCCCGTGACCCGCCGCGCGTCCGCGTCTAACACAGGGGAGGTCGCCCCGTGACCCTCGACGCCCCCACGCCCCTGGCCGGTGAGGTCGCCCAGCGCCTGCGCTTCGACAAGGCCGTGCTCCCGAACGGGCTCACCGTCATCGGGGAGCACAACCCCGGCGCCGCCAGCGTCGCGGCCGGGTTCTTCGTGCAGACCGGCTCGCGCGACGAGCAGGCGGAGCTCGCCGGCGTCTCGCACTTCCTCGAGCACATGGCCTTCAAGGGCAACGAGCGCTACACCGCCGACGACCTGAACCGCCTCTTCGACGAGCTCGGCGCCCAGTACAACGCCTCGACCTCGGAGGAGCGGACGATCTACTACGGCGCCGTGCTGCCCGAGCGGCTCCCCAGGCTCCTCGACCTGCTGTCCGAGCTGATGCGCCCGGCGCTGCGCCAGGAGGACTTCGACGTCGAGAAGAAGGTCATCCTCGAGGAGATCGCGATGTACGAGGACCGGCCGCACTTCCACGTCTTCGACGTCTCGGCGCCGCGGTTCTGGGCCGGCCACCCGCTCGGCAACAGCGTCCTCGGGACGCGCGAGAGCATCTCCGCGCTGACCCGCGACCAGATGCTCGCCTACTACCAGCGGCGCTACTCGCCCACGAACCTGGTGCTCGCCGTCGTCGGGCGCTACGACTGGGACGCGGTCGTCGACCAGGCCGAGCGGATCGCCGGCTCCTGGCCGGCCTTCGACGCGCCGCGCGAGCGTCCGCCGGCCGCGCCCGCCACGGGCCGCGAGGGCGTCGTCGACCCGAAGCTGAGCCGCGTGCACGTCGCGTACTACGCGCCGGGCGTGGCGATCTCCGACCCCCGGCGCTTCGCCGCCGCGGTGCTCGGCTACGTCCTCGGCGACGCGACGGGCTCGCGCCTGTACTGGGAGCTGGTCGACAAGGGCCTGGCCGACTCGGCCAGCCTGGCCCACGAGGCCCACGAGGACCAGGGGGCGTTCGTCGGGTACTTGAGCAGCGCTCCCGAGCGCGCCGAGGAGGTCATCGCGCGCTACGTCGAGGTGCTGCGCCGCGCCCAGGACGAGCCGCCCACGCCCGACGAGTGGCGGCGCGCCCAGCGCAAGCTCGCCACCGGCCTCACGCTCCGCGCCGAGACCCCGCTCGGTCGCCTGCCGTCGTTCGGGGCCACCTACCAGTCGCTGGGCGTTTACCAGAGCGTGGCCGAGCTCGTCGACCGCGTCATGAACGCGCGGATCGAGACCGCGGTGGAGCTCCTGCAGGCCCGGCCGTTCGACTCCGGCTACGTCTTCACCCTCGGCCCCGGCCAGCGCGCATGACTGCAGGCCGTGTTCTCATGGAGGGCGTAGGTAGACTCGCGCGATGCGGGTGAGGCGGTCGGTTCTCGCGTCGGTGACGGCGTTCCTACTAGCTTGGGGCCTCGGCCAGGAGGCCGGCGCCGGTCCTTCCCAGGGTCAGCCCGAGAGGCCCTTCGCCGGGCTCGTGATCGTCTCGCACGGGCGCCAGACGATCGACCTCGTCACCGGCCTCACGGTGCTGCCCGACGGCGGCAGCCTGGTCGACAGGCACACGGGCGTCGAGGTCGACGCGCAGGTGATCAGGTACGTGGACGGCGACTACATCGAGGCCGCGGGCGTGACCGTCTCCGGCGCGTTCGGCGAGGTCGTGGCGGATGCCCTGCGCATCGACGTCGAGAACAGCCTCCTCATCGCGACCGGCGAGCTGCGGCTCTCCCGCGACGGCCTCGTGGTCACCGCGGCGTCCCTGAGCTACCACGCGCTCGAGCAGGTCGTCGTGTTCGACGGCGGCGTGACCGGCACCGAGCCCGCGTTCTTCGCCGACCGCCTGCTCCTCGACACCCTCACCGGCGACGTCCTGCTCGACGGCCGCTACGAGTTCGCCGGGGACCTGTTCACGATGCGCTCGCCGGCGGCGGGCGGGCGCCTGCAGCTAAGCCTGAGGCAGAGCGGCGACGAGATCGTGTACGCGGCCACGACCGAGGTCAGCCCCGCGCTGCTGGAGCGCTTCAGAGCCTATCTTTAGGCGGTGACGCGACGGGTCCACCGGGCGCTGGCGGCGCTGGCCGTCCTCACCGCGGCGGGGTGGGCGGCGGCGCAGTGCAGCCCTGGCCCGGAGACCTCGCAGGTCACGATCCCGAACTACCTCGCCGTCTACTACCTGCACTTCGTCAGCCTCCCCGAGCTCGACGAGGTCAGGTTCTACGGCGGCGTGTGCGTGACGGCCGTCGGCGGCGAGTGGACGGTGATCGCCGACGAGGTCGTCGTCACCGGCCTGTCCGGCGACCTGGGCCTGCGCGCCGCTTCGCCCGAGCTCTTCTGGGGCCAGCTCCGCATGTCGGCCGAGCACCTGGCGGCCACGACCGAGACGCTGGCGCTGCAGGAGGCGACGGTGATCGCACCCGACTTCTCCGGCGACGCGGAGACGATCGTCCTCGACCTCGTGAGCGGCGGCATGACCCTGACCGGCTTCACGCTCGCCGGGCAGGCGTTCGCCGTCAGCGGCCAGCGCGCCGAGCTGATGGGGGAGACGCTGACCGTCAGCGGCCCGTCGGTGACGACCTGTATCGGCCTCGAGGAGGCGCCCTACGCGATCGAGGGCGTCAGCGCGACGGTCGACCTCACCACCCGCACCGTCGACCTGCGCGGCGGCGCCCTGCGCGTCGGGGCGCTGAGGATCGGCCTGAGGCCACGCATCGAGCTCTCCGAGGAGAGCCTGGAAGCGTTCACGCTGCCGGTGCGCGTGCAGAACGTCGACGACCGCGGCGACCCCTCGCGTCCGGGCAGCGGGATCGGCGTTCGCGTGGTCGGCGTGCCCATCGACGGTGAGGGCGCGGCGTCGCTCGACGTGGGCGCCACCGGCATCGACCAGCCGCATCCCCTGGGGCTGGTGGCGCTGGTGAGGCTCGCCGCGACGCAGGGGCAGCAGCGCGCTTCGGCGACCTTCGGCCTCGAGGCCGGGCTGCCGCTCCTCGACGTGCAGGTGACGCGGAGCCTGGCGCCGTGGCTCGACGCCACCCTGGCCCTGCACTCCGGCGCCGAGCAGGAGGGCACGCCCTACCACGAGGGGAGGCTTGGGCTCGCGGCGCGGAGCCGCGACCTGCTGCCCGGGCCCCCGTCGCTCTCCCTCAGCGCCGACGCCTTCGCGGCGGCCACCGCGCTGACGTCCCTCGACGACCTCGCCAGGCCGCAGGTGTTCGGCACCAGGGTCGGCGCCGGCGTGGAGGCGAGCGCCGGCACCGGCCGCACCGCCGCTGGCACGCTCAGCGTGCGCGTCCGCGCCCAGGCGACGCTCTACCCGAACCACGGGGCGGTGCAGTGGGGCGTGCGCCTGAACCCCTCGTGGCGCTACGAGGCGGCGCCGCTCACGCTCTCGCTCTCCCACGACGCGTGGCTGACGAACGCGGCCTCCCCGTTCGCGGGCCTCGACCGCCTGCAGCCGAGGGCACGCACCTCCGGCTCCCTGCGGCTCGAGGGAGAGCTGGCGCGCTGGGAGGGCGAGCGGACCCTCAGCGGCTACGTCGCCGCGCGCGCCACGCACGACGCCCTGCCCGTGAACGGAGAGGCGACGGGCGTCACCTCGGCCGTCGGCGAGGCGGGCCTCACGTACGACACCGGCACCTGGGAGCTCGAGGCGGGGGTCAGCGCCCAGCTCGCCGGCGTCCTCGACCCCGCCGAAGGTCGCGACGCCTACGTCGCCTACACCGCCGAGGCCCGCCTCCCGGGCTGGCCCGTCCTGCAGGAGGAGGGTACCGCCGGGCCCGTCGTGCCCGAGGGCGCCTTCGCCGTCAGGACCGAGGCGGTCCAGGGCCTGGTGCCAGAGGACCCCGGCCTGCGCCGGCTGGAGATGTCCGTGGCGGTGCCGCTGGCGTGGGAGAACGTCGAGCTGCGGCCGGGCATCGGCTTCGACTTCGCGCCGCTGATCCTCGGCGGCGAGGCCCCGGTGCTGAGCCTCCACGCGCTCGACCTCACCGTCGTGACCTGCTGCGGCTCGCTGACCGTGGGCTACGCGAACCAGCGCGGCCGGCTGTCGGCGTCGTTCGCCATCGACATCGAGCGGCGGCCACCCCGGAGGTAGGGGTCGGGCGCCCGCACGGCGCGGGTATCATGGCCCGCCATGGAGGTGCGCCCCGCGTGAAGCTGGTCGACCGCTACGTGCTGCGGGAGGCCCTCCCACCGTTCCTGTTCGGGCTGGTGCTCTACTCGTCGCTGGCGGTGGTGTCCGCCACGATCCCGCGGCTGCAGTGGATCGTCGGCACGCCCATCGCCGAGCTCTTCGGCTGGCTGGCGCTGCAGCTCCCGCAGGCGCTCGTCCAGACGCTCCCGATCGCCCTCGTCCTGGCCGTGCTGATCGCCCTCGGCCGCCTGGCCAGCGAGCACGAGCTCCTGGCGATGCAGGTGGGTGGCGTGCCGCTCACGCGCGTAGCGCTCACCTTCGTGACCCTAGGCGCCATCAGCGCCGCGGCCGTGCTGGCGATGAACCAGTGGGTCCTGCCCGAGACGAACGCCCGCACCGCCGAGGTCTACTGGCGCCTCACGACGGGACGCTCGGGCCTGTTCCGCCTGGCGCGTCAGAACCTGCCCATCGACGACTTCCTGCTGCACTTCGAGAGCACGGGCGCCGGCGGTGACTCGCTCAGGGGCGTGAGGATCGAGCGCTGGGAGGGCGACGTGCTCACGCTCCTGCGCGCCGACACCGCCAGGTTCGATGGGAGCGACCTGGTGCTGACCGGCTACCGCATCGACAGGCTCGACCTCGGCGCGCTCGACCAGCCCGTCAGCGACCCCGCCCTGGCCCTGGCGAACCTCGTGCGGCTGCGGAACGTGGCGACCGACCCGCAGCAGACCCTCGTCGTCACGACCACCTACACCGCCGACGACCTCATCGCCCGCTTCTCCGGCGGCGGCTTCGAGGACAGCCGCTCCCTCACCGAGCTGCGCCGCGACGCCGAGAACGCCCTCGTCTCCGCCGACGAGCGCCGCCAGGCCCAGGTGCTGCTGCAGCGCAAGCTGGCCGAGCCGTTCACGAACCTCGCCCTGCTGCTCGTGGCCGTGCCCCTGGCGCTGTCGTACTCCCGCTCGCGCGGCGTGGCGTTCGGCGTGAGCCTCGTCGTGACGCTCGTCTGGTACCTCTTCTACACGTTCGGCCAGCTCTTCGCGCAGACGGGCGCGCTGCCGGTCTGGCTCGGCGCTTGGGGCGGGAACGTCGTCTTCGTGGTCCTCGGCGCGGTGCTGCTGGCGCGCCGCAGGGCCTGAGCGCCGCCGGCGGCGGGCCCGCCTAGGCCACGTGCGCCCTCAGCCAGGCGCACAGCCGCTCGCCGTCGGCGAAGACCTTGGCGATGCGCTCTAGCGCCTCGGGGCCGTACATCCACTCGGCCGGCTCGTAGTCGGCGCCCGCGAAGACCCCCTTGCGCTTGAGGAGCGCGACGCGCGGGTGGTCCAGCGGGAAGCCCTGCGGCGCCCGCTTGAGGGTCTCGCCCTCGAGCACGTAGCCCAGGGCCGTCAGCTCGGCGAGGATCTCCTCGAGCTGGCCCCCGGCGCGATCGTCGGCGACCGCGCGCCGGTAGCGGGCGAGCTGGTCCTCGCGCATCTGGTAGGCGCCGAACCCCACGTACATGCCCTCGCGCGAGAGCTGCACGTACTGCCCGCCGGTCACGCTGGGCCCCCGACCGCCGAAGAGGAGGCCCTGGTGCTCCTTGTACGGCCGCCTGTCCTTCGTGAAGCGCAGGTCGCGGTAGGGGCGGAACATGTGCCACTCGCCGAACGCCCCCTCCAGCTCGCGGGCGAGCGCCTCGAGCGGCGCGCGCACGCTCTCGAGGTAGCGCTGCTTGTTCGCCTCCCAGAAGGCCTTCGAGTTGTCCACGTGCAGCTCGGCGTAGAAGCGGAACGCGTCGGGCGAGAAGCCGGCGAAGCGGTCGTTCGTGGGCACCGTGTTCCTCCTGGCCGCCCTGGCGGGCGCCCTCCCGGCGACCCCGTCGGGCGCGCTCCTGGCGACCCTGGTGGCCGCCCTCTCAGCGACCCTCCCGGCGGCCCCACCCGGCGTCCTTCCGGGGCCCTCCTACACTATCCCGCTACCGAGATACCAGCGGGGGAGCCGGGAGCCACGATGGAGCCGATGCCCATCGCTCTCCCGACCGGTCGAGCCAGGTGGCGTAGTATCCCGAACCCGGGATAGTGGAGGAGGGGCCGGGATGTTGCACGAGGCAGGCGGCCCGGCGCACGACGCAGGCGGCCCGGCGCGGACCCGGGGGACCGTCCTCGACCACACGGGGCGGTCCGTGGCCGAACCGTTAAGGGCGGGCTCACGGAGCTCGGCGCGCCGGGAGCGCCGCCGGGAACGCGCATGAGCCCAAGCACAACGACGATGGGAAAGCAAGGGGGGATCCCTGAGAAGTGGGCCCCCGGTGGTACACTCGCGGTCTGATGGAGGCGACGGTGGTCAGCGTGCCCGAGGAGCTGCGGGCGGCGACTAGCTACCTGGCGCCCGAGGACGCCAGGCGACTAGCGGAGGCGTACGCCTTCGCCGAGCGCTACCACCGTGGCATGACGAGGAGGTCCGGGGAGCCGTTCATCACGCACCCCGTGGCGGTGACGGTGATCCTCGCCGAGATGCGGCTGGACATCGACGCCCTGCGCGCCGGCCTGCTGCACGACGTCGTCGAGGACACGCCCGCGACCTTCGAGGGGATCGAGGAGAGGTTCGGCCCCACGGTCAGGAAGATCGTCGAGGGCGAGACGAAGATCTCGAAGCTCGCGGTCAGGGCCTACGAGGACGAGCAGGCCGAGAACCTCCGCCAGATGCTGCTGGCGATGGTCAGCGACGTGCGCGTGATCCTCGTGAAGCTCGCCGACCGGCTCCACAACATGCGGACCCTCGAGCACATGCCGCCGCACAAGCAGCGGCGCATCGCCGAGGAGACGCTCGAGATCTTCGCGCCGCTGGCGCACCGGCTGGGGATCAACCACATCAAGAACGAGCTCGAGGACCTGGCCTTCTACTACGTGGACAGGCAGCGCTACGAGCAGCTCGAGCGCCAGGTGAGGAGCCGGCACATCGAGCGCGAGAAGTACGTGCAGGAGTCCATCGAGCTCCTGGCCGAGCGCCTCAGGTCCGAGGGGCTGAGGTTCGAGCTGTCGGGCCGCTCGAAGCACCTCTACTCGATCCACCGCAAGATGCAGCGGGACAACCGCACGCTCGACCAGATCTTCGACCTGATGGCGATCCGCGCGATCCTCGACCCCGAGCCGACGAACGGCAGCGGCATGGCGCAGGAGGACGCGGAGAAGGCCGTCTGCTACCGCGCGCTGGGCATCGTGCACAGCCTGTGGACGCCGATCCCCGGCCGGTTCAAGGACTACGTGGCGGTGCCCAAGCCGAACGGCTACCAGAGCCTGCACACGACCGTCATCGGGCTCCTCGGGCAGCCGATCGAGGTGCAGATCCGCACGCGGCGCATGCACGAGGTCGCCGAGTTCGGGGTCGCCGCCCACTGGGCGTACAAGGACGGCATCCAGGACCCGGCCGAGATCCAGAAGCGCCTGGAGTGGATGAAGCAGCTCCTCGACGTCGACCGCAGCGTCGACGACGCGGAGGGCTTCGTCGACGCCGTGAAGACCGACTACCTCTCCGAGCGCGTCCTGGTGTTCACGCCCGCCGGCGACGTCGTGAACCTGCCGCGCGGCTCCACGCCCATCGACTTCGCCTACCAGGTGCACACCGAGGTGGGGCACAGGACGATCGGCGCGCGCGTGAACGGCGAGATCGTGCCGCTCACGTACAAGCTGCAGACGGGCGACAGGGTCGAGATCCTCACGAACCGCTCGAGCCAGTACGGCCCGTCGGCTGACTGGCTGAACCTCGTCGTCACGCGCAGCGCGAAGCAGAAGATCAGGCACTACTTCCGCGCGCAGGAGCGGCAGCAGCAGCTCGAGTCCGGCAAGCGGATGCTCGAGCGCGGCCTCAGGCGGCGCAGCCTGCCCGTCGCGCCGAACATGACGAAGGCGAAGCTCCTCGACGTCGCCCAGGAGCTCCTCGGCGCCGACGATCCGGACGAGCTGTTCCTCGCCCTGGCGGCGCAGCGGCTGACGCCCAAGCAGGTCGTCGAGGCGCTGGTGCCCGAGCTCGTCAAGGAGCGCAGGCCGCAGCAGCCCGCCGAGCACCCGCGCAAGAGCGTGTCCGGCGTCTACGTCGACGGCCTCGACGCCCCGGCGAACCTCGCGAACTGCTGCAGCCCGGTCCGCGGCGACGACGTGATCGGCTACGTCACGCGCGGCCGCGGCATCTCGGTGCACCGCGTCGACTGCCCGAACGTCAAGCACCTGATGGAGACCGACGCCGACAGGTTCGTGAACGTCACCTGGGACACGCCGGCCGGGGAGGTGTTCCCCGTCGACTTCGAGGTCGTCGCGGTGGACAGGCCCGGCCTGCTGAAGGACGTGCTCGACGTCATCAGCTCGATGAACAAGAGCGCCTTCCGCGTCCAGGCCGACGTGAACTCGAACATGAGCGCGCGGATCATGTTCCGCATCGACGTCAAGGACCACGCCGAGATCGAGTACGTGAAGGACAACATCGGCCGCATCCCCGACGTCACGCGCGTCTACCGCTCGAAGCCGGGCCTGAAGGCCTGAGGCGTACGCCCCAGGCCCCGGGCCTGGGTCCCTGTGCCCGAGCCGCTGTGCCCGGAGGCAGATAGCAGCGCCAGCCGGAGGTGCCACGGGCGCCTCGCGGCCCGCCTGGTCGGGACCTTCGTCCCAGCGGCCCCGGATGTGCATCTTCTCGCATTGCTCCGGCGCGCTGGCCATGAGCATGGCGTGAGACCGCCGTGATACCTTGCGTCCGACACGCGTTCGTCGGCGCGTCCCACGGGTGCGCGGCGGCGTCGTCGTGCGTGGGCGCCGCGGGCCTTACCGCGGTGCCGGCGCTAGGAGGAGCCCAAGTATGTTCCGTAGACCAGTACTCACCCTCGCCCTCGTGCTCGCCTCGCTGGTCCTGGCGGCCTGCAGCACCGGCACCGAGAACCCCCCGCCCCCGCCGCCCGGTCCGCAGCAGGCGACGGTCGAGGAGGCGGTCGAGAGCGCCAACAACCTCTTCGCCGACCTCACGGCGGTCATGGTCGGGTTCTCGACCAACGACACGCTCCCCGCGCTGATGATAGGCCTGTACGAGTGCGGATCCAGCGACGTCGAACTCTTCCCGGTCTCGTTCCCGGCGGTCGCGTTCTACATGGCCGACTGGGACTCGGAGATCTTCGACTACGTCAACCTCCGTCCCGCCCACGGCACGTTCAGTTACAACCCCTCCGACTACACGTGGGACTACTCCGAGGAGCCCAGCGACGCGCTGGTCTGCGTCTACCCGGAAGGCGGTGAGGAAGGCGGCGTGCCGGTCGAGGTGCGCTTCGCCTTCAGCGACGTGCAGGAGGCCACCGCCTACTCCTTGATGTACCTCCCGACGGTCGCGCCGGGCGACACCATCCAGGTGCCCGGCTCGGTCCGCATCACGGTCAAGAAGGGTGACAAGACGCCCCTCGACTTCACGCTCGAGCAGACGCTGGCCGACACGACCTGCGGCCTGCTCGCCGAGGCGCGCACCCTGAGCGTGACGGGCGGCTTCGGCTCGGGCGCCCAGCAGTTCTCGCTGGCTACGTTCGCCCTCGACCACAGCGTGGACGGCCACCTCTCGGTGACCTTCGAGGGAACCTTCAAGAGCGGCTCCGTCACACTGCCCGCCCAGTTCGCCGGCGAGTTCGACATCGAAGGCTTCACGCGCGACGAGACGACCTGCGAGATCGCCTCGATCGAGAACCTCAGCGGCGGCAGCGTCGAGTTCAGCGTCGGCAGCGGCGTCGCCTCCGTGGGCGCCAGCGCCAGCTTCTCCGTCACCGTCGACGAGATCGAGGGCACCAGCGTCTCCGTCGACGACGTGACCCTCACGTTCGGCGGCAAGACCGTCGAGGTCACCGTGGGCGAGACGCTCGCCGACGTCGTGCTCACCTTCGCCGACGACGTGTCCCTCTCGCTCGAGGAGTTCCTCCAGCTGCTCACGCTCCCCTACTTCGGGATCCCGATCATCTGACGGCCTGAGGGTCGAGCGAACGTTTGACGGCCGCGCCGGGGCCAGCTCCGGCGCGGCCGTTCCGTCCAGGGGTGGTCGAGCCTCTGCGAGCTCGATAGGTCCCTGACCCTCGAGGCGGTCGTGGCGACCGCGGCGCAGCCGGGGCCCCGTAGCGCGCTCGGGCCGGGCGACGTCATACGATGAGCGGCGTGGACGGGACGGCCGTAGACACCGTGAGCGTGCTCTTCGTGTGCATGGGGAACATCTGCCGCTCGCCCACGGCCGAGGGCGTGTTCAGCCGCATGGTCGAGGAGGCCGGTCTGGCCGACAGGGTCGTCGTCGACTCGGCCGGCACGCACGACTACCACGTGGGCGCCCCGCCGGACAGGCGCGCCCAGGCCGCCGCCGCGCGGCGCGGCTACGACCTCTCGCGCCTCCGCGCCCGTCAGCTCGGCCGCGACGACTGCCGCCGCTACGACTACGTCCTCGTGATGGACCGCGGCAACCTCAACCGCGCCCGCACGATCTTCGGCGGCGCGTGCCCGCACGTGCGCCTGCTCATGGACTTCGCCCCCGGCCGCCCGGAGCGCGAGGTCCCCGACCCCTACGCCGGCGGCCCCGAGGGCTTCGAGCACGTCCTCGACCTTATAGAGGACGCTTGCCGGGGGTTGTTGGAGGACGTGAGGCGGAGGTTGGCGGGGGAGAGCGCCGAGGCGGTCTAGCCTCCCCGCTCCTCCTCTGGTTCGCCGGTCACCTAGCCCGCGCCGGCGTCGTCCATGCGCCGCCTGAGCCTCCGTACAGGGGCCGTGACAACGGAACCGGCCTGCGTGGCAGCCGACCCGACCGTGCCGGCGACGTTGACGACCGCCCCTCCGACTTGCTGACCACCCTTCACGACCGCGCCGGCTACGCTCGTCGCGGCGCCCGCTACCGACCTGGCGGCGGCTTCGACGAACGCCTTGGTGACCCGCGTGGTGCCCGTGGCTACCGTGCGGGCCAACAGCCCAGCAGCCTTCGCCTCGGCGCTCTTCCACACGGTGCGCCGCTGCGGCCGAACCGTGGCGCGGCAGTACTCGATGGCGACCATGCCGACGCGCAGGGTCAGGAACGCGTTGACGGAGCCCTGGAACAGGGCGTTGGATACGAACCCGGCCGCTGACGACATGCCTGGTATGGAGGTCATGGTTTGGCCCATGACGCTGCTTAGGACGGGCTGAACGTGCTGCGCCAGGTCGACACGGTCGAGCTGCGAGGAAGCGGCGGCCGTACCGAGCACGTTCGCGTACAGGTAGCCGATCTGGCGCGGAGACGGCCGCTGCTGGAACACGTGCGCGATGCGCCACACCATCTGGAACTGCGTGAACGCGACGACCAGGGTGTCCAGCGAGCCGTACTGGGAAACAGCGGTGCCCAGGAACACCCGTGACGCGGTCTGGGTAACGACCTTCTCCGCCTCCGTGTCGAGAACCTTCAGCGCCGCCAAGAGGTCCTCTTCGGTCTCGAGCGACATGCCAACCAGGAGCGGGTTGCGTCGGCAGGCCCGCAGGTAACGCTGAACGAACGTCTCGAGCTCCGGACCACTGTCTTGAGCCGGTGGGACGAGCGCCGGCTCGAGGCGCAGGAGGCCCACCAAGGGAGCAGCGACCAAGCCCGCCAGTACGAAGGTAAGGACGACGGCCGTGACTGTCCCGAAGGCCGGATGCAGGGTCGATGCGAGCGCCACGAGCTGTGCCACCTGCGAGAGCACGAGCAACAGGAGCAAGACGGTCGCAACTACCAGCAGGTAGCGGCCGGCACCCTTCAGATAGGTCACCATGATGAGCCCCTCTTGACGTTCGCGTTTAGCTTAGGAGTTCAAAGAGCGTGTGGGCGCGGGGTCGGGGGAGGTGATAGCCCCACCGGTGACCAGCGGCACCTGACGATCACCCCTTAAGGCTGCTTCTTCCGACCTGACCTGGTTCGGGGGTCGCCACCGCGCTGGGCCGGTGGGGCAGAGGCGATGCTAACACGCCGGCCAAGTCGGTCTAGGTCGCCTTCCCCCCAGATGGGGGAGTTGTGATTATTCCGTAAGAATCCCGTGAGTCGCCGTTCATATGCTGGTCTCACCGGCCGAAGAGGTCGGAGCAATACCCGGCCGACCCGACGTTATCCATCCCTATCGGGAAGGCCAAACTGAGGAGGACGCACATGCGTCAGAACGCCAAGGGTTTCACCCTCATCGAGCTGCTGATCGTGATCGCGATCATCGGCATCCTCGCCGCGGTGCTCATCCCGAACCTGATGAACGCCCGCACCCAGGCCGCCGAGCGCGCCGCGCAGGCCCACAGCAGCAACGTCTACACGTCGTTCATGGCCGCGCTCGCGTCCGACGCGACGCAGACCGCCGACAGCCTGGCCGGCACGGCTGTCAATTGCAAGACCAAGGGCACGGTTGGCACCGGCCCGCTCGCCCAGTACGCCTGGAACGACGCACCTGGCGGCGTCGAAACCTGCCAGGTTACCGTCGGTAGCGACGGCGACTTCGACGTGACGGTGATTACCAAGCACTCAACCTTTGTCAACGGCGTCCGCACCGGCAACGCGCCCTAAGCTCTAACACCATCGCTTTGGCGGGGCCGCCCTTCGGGGCGGCCTCCTTCTTGGCCTTGACGCCCTGACTTAGCCCACAACCAATCCTCTGCAGCCCCCGGCCCACCGCCGGGGGCTTCCTCGTTGGGAGGGAGACCGTGTGACGCCATCCGAACGCATCGTGCAGGCCGCGTACGACGTCCTCAGGGGCGATGTGAGGGACGAACCGAAGGGCGCCGGCCTGTGCATCGCCCTCGTCCGCGTCGTGATCGAGCGAGCCTTCTACGCCGGCCAGTGGCGCTTCGACGACCTGCACAGGACCGTTATCGTCAACCCCAGGGAGCGCGCCAGCCAGGACCCGTACGCCCGCGACATGGAGGCCTCGCTGAGGGACCAAGGGATGGCGCTGCCGCTGCCGAGGGTCCTGTGCGGCAACGACCTCAGCCGCTACATCGACCCGACCGCGCTCGACACCGCCCAGCCGGGCACGCTCCTCTTCCGCTGGGACACCGCCAAGTACCGGAACGGCGTCTACGTCGGGCACGGCGGCATCCTCGTGCCCGGCCGGCTCGTCCTCGAGAACGTCGCCAACAGGTACGGCGCGCTGCAGCGCGGCCCGACCACGCTCTCCCGCCTCGGCGCGTAGCCCGTCACGACCGCTATCAGGTTCGAGCCGAAGACCCTGTGAACCCTCGAGCCTGGCGCCTCCTTCTGATGCGCCTGATGCGACGGTCGCCGCCGCTCCTGAAGGGGGGTAAGACTCAATCCGGCCGGCGGGCCGGGGTAGCTCGTTCAGGTGAACGAGCTTCAAGCCTTCGAGTGGTCGGGGAGTTCACCTCGCTCCCCATGCGACGCCCCGCCCGCCACTTAGGAGGAGGCGGTCCACATCTCCCGGGCGCCGAGGGTCAGAGGCGCACAACCAACGGCACCCGTAGAGCCTCTCGCGCTGAAAGAAGCTGCTCCGTCGACCTGGGCTGAACCAACCTGCAGGTGACAGTGACTCATATGGCGACCAGCAAGTGCTTCACAAACGGCGTAGCCAGCGATTGGGTCCATACCAAAGCAGTAGTAAGTAGGCCGCCCCTTCGGGGGCGGCCTTCTCTTCGACGTTCGTGGCACTATTGCGCGCTTGTATCCAACCAGCCTTCGGCCCTCCGAGCCGCGCTTTTCGCGGAAGGAGGGCCGACTCATTCCCGCGACCTCAAAGCAGAACGACTGCACTAACGTTGGCGCACATTCAAGAATTGCAGCTGTCGGTTAGGGACTACCCGAGTGCCAAGGGTTCGTCCCCATGATTATCAGTTGAACTGTGAGCCGGTGACAAGGCGAAGGGCGACTCTCGCAGCCGTTGACCCGCGGTATCCACGCAAGGCTCCATGCTGTAGTGCGAAGTCCAATGTAGTCAGGGAAGTCTAGTATGCTTGGGTATTTGGGTTGGGCCCCTTGGGCGACGGGTCACTTGGGCTACGGCCCTTCAATGTCTACGATGTTGCGACATCGCGGCCCGCAACGGCGCGACTTGAAGCTCTTAGCGGTGGACCCCAGAATCTAGACAGGCCCCTTAGGTGGGAAGCGGTACGCTTCCCGAAAGGGGTTAATCATGAAGAGGAAGCGTCGGAATCACTCGCCGGAGTTCAAGGCTAAGGTCGCCTTGGAGGCTGCGCGCGAGGAGAAGACTTTGGCGGAGTTGTCCCGCGAGTACGGGGTGCACGCCAATCAGATCGGTGCCTGGAAGCGGCAGTTGCTGGAGGGCGCCTCGGGCCTGTTCACGACGGCGGCGGAGCGTGATCGCGACAGCGAGGCGGACGCCAAGGAGTTGTTGGCGAAGATCGGTGAGCTCACCATGGAGCGCGATTTTTTGTCCAAAGCGCTGAAGCGCTGAGCTCCCAGGAACGACGAGGCTTGATCGACAAGGAGCACGGCGTGAGCGTGGCTAGGCAGTGCGAGCTGCTGTCCGTAAACCGCTCTAGCGTCTACTACCAGCCGGTGGCGGTGCCGGCGGAGGATCTGGCGGTGATGCGCGCGCGCTGGACGAGATTCACCTGCTTAGACCATTCCTGGGCAGCCGGCGGCTGGTGGATGAACTCGCGAAGAAGGGGTTCGTAGTCAACCGTAAGCGCGTGCTGCGCCTGATGCGCGTGGTGGGCGTCAGCCCCATCTACCCGAAGCCGCGGACCACCAGGCGGGGCAGGGGCGTGGGGCACAGGATCTACCCCTACCTGCTGGATGGACTCGTCATCGAGCGCCCGAATCAGGTGTGGGCGGCGGATATCACCTACATCCCCATGGCGCGTGGCTTCTGTTACCTGGTCGGCATCATCGACGTGTACAGCCGGCGGCTGCTCGCCTGGCGGCTTAGTAACAGCATGGGCACGCGCTTCTGCCTCGACGCCCTTGAGGAGGCGCTGGAGCGTTATGGGCAACCGGAGATCTTCAACAGCGACCAGGGCAGTCATTTCACCTCGCACGCCTTGACCAGCGTGCTGGAGGCCCGGAACATCCGGATCAGCATGGACGGCAAGGGCAGTTGGCGGGACAACGTCTTCATCGAGCGATTCTGGTGGAGCCTGAAGTACGAGCACGTCTACCTGCACGCCTACGACGACCTGCACGTCGCCAGGGAAGGAATCGGCAGCTACATCGAGTACTACAACCACGACAGGCGGCACTCCAGCCTGGACAAGCTCACGCCCGTTCAGGCATACGAGCAGAAGTCGCCCAATGCCGCAGCAGCGGCTCCAATCCCTGCTGGCTTGGCCTCTGGCCCTGCCCCGCTGGGGTCGTGGTAACACTTAGGAACTAGGGGAAGCCTGTCTAAGAACGGGGTCCAGGGCTAGGGAGACCGTATCAGGCTGGCCTCTCGACCTCACGGTGGGTTCGCCCCGTATCCAACCTAAGAAGATGTGCCCGGCGAGTTGACCGCCGGGCACTAGGCCTAGTTAACTCGGTGGGGACTCAGTTCGGGGCGACAATGTAGAGCCGGTAAGTTTCCTCGAACTGACCCCGAGCATTGTCGTAGAAAAGCGTAACGTCGGCATACCAGCCCGTGGGCTGCCCGGCGGCCAAGTGCAGTTCGATGATGTCGACGTTCAGGAACTGGTCCTGCACGCCGGCCACTTCTGCTGGGATTCCGGGCGCCGGCCGGGCGCCCGGTGACATCGCGTTGCAGCCCAGCGCGGGATGAGGCTCGTCGCAGTTCCAGCCAGCGGGCACGATGACGTTCAGCGTCTGGGGCTGTTGGCTGGAGGCGCCGAGCACGGCCCCGTTCTCATCGTAGTAGCTCACGCGGTACCCAGTGACTGTAGTGACAGGCATGCCGGGGCGAGCCGACAGGAGTAGGGTCCGAGTCCCGACCGTGATTGCGCCACCGGCGATCTCGTAGCCCAACTCGTTGACCGGGGCCAAGCCGAAGAGCAGGCGATTCTCTTCGGGGGGAACGAACATTGAGCACGCGGAGAGCGACACCGTCAGCAGAAGCCCCGCTCCTAACCGCGTTAGCAAACGATTCATCCAGCCCCTCCTCGAGGACTCCAAGATGACAGCCAGATGATAGGACGATGTCAGGCGTCGCCGGGCAAGATTCCGCACAACAGGGAGCCCGTCCGTCCATGTAAAGGGCGCCCACCGTTGCGTGGGCGCCCCGACAACTCGGATTGACTTCTTAGCGAAGCTCGTACGCCTCGACCCGGAACGTCGGGATACCGCCCTGGGGCGACACGGCGTTGAACGAGTCTGGGCGGTTGTGCCCTGTGGGCACGTAGAAGATCTTGGCTGGACTGCCGCCCTTGTCCTTGCACTCGAGCTCAGACTGGCCGCTCGGCTGGACGGTGCAGAAAGTGTCGGCGATCGCCTGGCCGAAAAGGCGAGAACCCGAGGCCGACATGAAGGCATCACCAGCGTACACGGGAAGCGTATAGGCATTGCTGCCGCCCAAGAGCTTCACGTCGCCTTCTGCGACGAGCGTCAACACGTTGTCGGGGAACTTCTTCGCTGGAGACGCGACGAAGTCGGCCTTGGCGATGAACGTGCCACCCTCGGAGCCATACTTCTCGAGCGAGAGCGCGGCGTAGTCCTGGACTGACCCCGTGGAGGAACGAGATTGCGCCACGAACGTCGTGTTCCTCGTGAACTCGAGGTTGAGGCCACGGATGTTGAGGTTGCCGTACACCTCGAAGATCCCGTTTTTGTAGTAGAAACCGTACTTCCGCCCCGCCACTTCGACTCGGCAGTCGACGGTGTTGTTACTGAGAACAAGCGTGTTTGTCGAGCTCGCGGCCGCGGCATTCAAGGCCGTCTGACAACCGCTGGGCAGTGTGACGCCGAGAGCCGCAAGTGCGCCCGTGAGCTGAACGGTGGACGCCCCAGGGCCGGTCAACGTAAGCCTCATGCCATCTTGGTCAGCTTCCTCGTGGATGCAGGTTCGCCAAGTCTTGGGCGTTGGGCAAAGCTCGGTGCCGGGTGGCTCATCGAGGAGCGGGAACACGGGCGCGGACTCCCAAAGGTCGAACAGGCCGATGCTGTGGGCGCACACGTTGAGCTTCTGCGAGTCGCAGCCCGTGTTCTTCGCCTCGAGGTCGTCGGGCTCGTCGCCGACTGCCACCGTGAGCAACGGGTTGTCACGCGAACCGAACTGGGAGTTGCCGTCTACGATCACGCGACCGTATTGCACACGTACAGACGCACAGAGGTTGTCGGCTGCTTCGAGCTCTTTGATGAGGAAACTGGAAGTATCGCCTGCGTCGTTCTTCGTGTAGCCGTTCAGGATCCGTGAGTTACCTCGGGTGTCTATGACGGGGGTGTTCGCGTTGTTCTTGTCCCCAACGATGTGGACGCCACCGTAGACCTCGGTGTTCCCGTTGAAGAACTTCATCCCGTGACCGGTACCGGCGAAGATCGCCTGCTCGGTACCAGCGCTGTTGCGGATGATGAATGTGGAAACGGCGCGCGCTTTCGCTTGGCGCCAGTTCTGTCCTGGGGCCGTCTCGCCCTCGGAGACCACCGTGATGCGGCTGTCGTTGTTGGAATCCATCAGAAGCGTGACGGTATAGGTGCCTATTACGTTGCCGTTCACATCGAGTACGGGCTCGGGGTTCAGGACGAGCCTGTTATTGTCCCAGGCTTCACCTTCCTGGAATATCCCGTCGCGGTTCAGATCGATGCCAAAGCTCAGGCTCGTCTGGCACTTGTAGGTCGCGTCGTCGCGGATGGCCTCGTTGTAGCGAAATGCTTGGAAGAGCACGGCCTTGTACTTCTGCAGACCAGCCTGGGCCACGTACTGCGCTTGTGCCGCAGCGGCGTCGTTGAGCGCCACGTTAGTCTCGAACATGGTCGTGAACACGGTGCCGGCGATCAACGCACCCACGATGGCGAGGATGATCAGGCTCGTAGTCAACGCGAAACCCTGCTGGCCGGCCATTGACTGGGTCTGTCTCATCACGGTGATCACTGGTCCTTCATGTTGGGCATGAGGGTCTCCTGCCTCATCGCGAAGCAGAGGTAGTCAGGGTCGCAGCCCGGAGCCGTCAACCCGCTGCCAGGCGAGCGGGACTGGCCCACGATCTCCACGGTCGCGGAACGGCCGTATCCGCTCAGGGGCGGACACTGTGCTGACGGGAACTCCTTGAGGTCGATCCCGTTGCTGCAGTGGACGGTTACGTCGAAGGTGACGATGTTCTCAGCCAGGGGAGCGAAGGTCTCCGCGCCCCCGCAGTCGACGTCGCTGCGCTCCAGCACCCCTTCCCCGGTGAGCCTATAGCTGACATCGCGGCACTCACTGCCGGCCGGGAACTGCGAGGAGAGGTACCTGACCTTCAGGCGGGAGCCGCCGTCGGACAGTTCCACGCAGCCGTCGAAGCCGTCGAAACAACCCGGCCATAGGATGTCGAGCTTGCGCCCGTCGTTCGCGACGACAGCGGAGTTGCCGGTCAGTGCGAGGTCCTGCGTCAGGAGCTGCATGGCCACGCGCACCCTGTCCTGGAGCTCGCTCCGGTTCTGCGTCGCCCTCTGAATCTGCGCCTGCTGGCCGAGGAACACGCCGACCATCGCGAGCACGATGATCACGATCGACGCGGCTATCAGGAGCTCGACGACGGTAAGACCAGCCTGCTGTCTCGCTGTTCCCCGTGCCTCCGCGGGAGGGTCGGCTCTCGCATCGGACAGCGGAAACAGCGGCTCATACCGTACGCCAGTCACGGCCTTCCCCCTCCGGATGGGGTGGGCTTCGGGCACGGCTCAGGAGCCAGCGATGTTGGGGATGGGTAGACGTCGTAGCACGTGACCCTGTCACCCAGCGTCAGAAGCTGGCTACCCTGAGTGTGCTCAGCTGTGACGGTGACCGTTAGGACCCCCTCACCATCGATGCCGCTTTCGCCAGCAATCGAATAGGTAACCCTGACGTTGCCGACGGTCTCCGAGCCTGAACACTCTGGTCTACTTACGACCGGCAGCGCTCCCGGCGGGGGCGTGAGCTGCGTGGGGCACGACCAGTAATAGTCGTTGAAGGCGAAGTGCTTGTTCCCAGACCCGTCGATGGTCGTCTCGAGGACCCGCGACATCACAGACTCGAGCACCAGGTTGGCTGCGGCCTTCGCCTCGGTACTCAAGCGGGCGTTGGTCGTCATACGCAGGTTCGTGGTCTGGATATAGGCCATGGCCGCGAAAGCTATACCTACGACGACAAGGGCTAAGAGCACCTCGACCAGCGTTAGGCCTTTGGGGTTGTTCATCTCAGTCGATCTCCGCTCTGCCGGTGGGAGAGATGGTCACGGTGCGGACGTTCCCGCCGGAGCGGTCCGTGACGGTGATGACGTGAAGCGCAGGGTTCCTGACGACACCGCGACGGTCGAAGTAGACGGCCGTCCGGGCCGGGTCGGCGATAACGGCCCGAGCCAACGCACCCCCATCGAAGGTGATCAGCTCAGTGATGACCCCATTGGCGCAGGAGAGCCCGACGTTCACGTCGATCTCTCTGCAGATCGTGATGGAGCCGGTGCTGCCATCGCCGCCAGCGACGACCTCATAGCCAGACGTGCTGTTGGTCTTGACGGCCTCGAACCTGGCCCGGTTCGCGGCTCCGGCAAGCACTTCTGCAGCCTGCCTCGTAGCCGCCCCTGCCGGGTTCAAGCTCACGATGCCGACGCCGAGCAGGATGCCGGCCACAGCGAGGACGATCAGCAGCTCTATCACGGAAAGCCCGGCTGCTAGACGACGCCCGCTCATCGTGCGCCCCACGTGGAACTGAACCGATCGAGCATGACGGCTTTCCTCATCGCGGCCTCACGTTAGGTCGCGACAGACGGTCGTCAGTACCCCACGTTGGGGGCGATGTTCACGCTGGTTCCCGGCTGCCTACGGGAGACTGACTTGGGTGTTACGTCTGTTCGTCCATCACCTGCGTTGAGGCAGTACCTTCCACGACCCCGAACTCCGCACCCTGCGGGTCCACAACGACGGCCGTCTCGCGCCTCGAAGCGGACATCCGCCTATCAGCGACGTCGCCCCCGAGCTCCAACGCCAGGTCAAGGAAGGCTTCCAGGTCGTCCACCTGGAAGTACGGCCGCCAGCGGGCGCCGGCCTGAGTGGCCTTGGCCGCCCCTGCGGCGGGGACGATGCCTACCACCGCGCGCGGCACCTCGAGCTCCTTGCGCTCGAGGTTGACGGCGCCCGACAGCTCGCCGCCCGAGTCCGTGGACTCCACGGGCACGGCCGTCACGTGGAACAGCGTCTCGTAGAAGGCGGCGGCGCCGGTGGGGTCGTGGGTGATCAGCTCGCTCCAGACCAGGCCGCCGTGGGTGGCGCCCAGGGCGCCGGGCTCGAGCTTCTTCGGGCGCCAGAGCACGGCCGTGGCGCCGCCGGGGTCCTCCAAGACCGCGGCCTCCCCGAGGCCGCCGAGGTCCATCTTCCCGGTCACGGAGCCGCCCGCCTGCGACGCGCGCTCGACCAAGTCGTCCAGGTCGGGCGCGGCGAGCAGGAGCCACCAGCGGGGCCCAGCCAGGTCCAGGGCCTCGAGCATCCCGAAGCCGGCGGCGAGCCTGTCGGCCTTGGTCGCCCAGAGGTGGTCGGCGACGTCCCGGAACTCCCAGCCGAAGAGGGCGCCGTAGAAGTCCTGCGCCGAGACCAGGTCGTCCGTGGCGAGGTCGACGCTCATGGGGTCGCCTGGCGCGTACTGGCCCTCGATCAGCCTCAGGGGCACCGGGCCCTCCAATCGTCCGTGCTGGGCGGCAGCGCCGCTCAACATCGACGCTAGCAACCTTCCATGAGCCGGGCGGCACAGGGACGACCGCGAGGCAAGGGTGTCCGGCGGCACAGCGAGGCCGTGGCCAAGCGGTTGTGACAGATGACTCAAGCGCATCATGAGATCTGCCTGAGACTGGGTTCGCGGTTCAGGTTGGCATCGTCCTGCGGCGGGGTATCGCGGTGTTTGTAAGGATCTCGTAAGAGTTTCGTGACAACCCCGTGATTAGGTTCCCAGAAGACGCGTGCCGACCGGCCCGATCGGCCCGGAGGTGTCTGTGAGGGCAAGATCAGAGGGTCTCACTTTGCTCGAGGTACTTGTCGTCGCTGCGATCGTCGGCGTCGTGGCCGGGCTCGTGGCCATCTCCGGCCGGCCCATCGTGCGCGGCCAGGAGTCCGCGGCCGCGGTGCGCACCGTCCAGCAGAGCGTCTGGCAGGGGGCCACGATGGCCGCATCGCGCGGGATCAGGACGCAGCTCGTGGTCTCGGGGAACCAGCTCGCGGTGCAGCGGGCCGACGACGGTTCCGTCATCCGCCGCTTCGAGCTGCCCGAGGACGCCTCCTTGAGCGTCGACGACGGACCGCTCCTGACCTTCACGCCGCCAGGCAAGGTAGACGAGTCGACCCTGCCTCCGGCGGACGACCCTCTGCGGCTCAGCGTCGGCGACCGCACCTACACGCTGCAGGTATCGCTCATCGGCGAGGTCCGCGCCACGGGGGTGGGACCATGAGGACCCCCACCGCCGCCGTGCGCGCCGCCGGCTTGACCCTGCTCGAGGTGATCCTCGCGCTCGCGGTCCTGGCCGTCTTGGGCGCCACGTTCACCACTTACATGCTGAGCAACCTAAGGCACACCACCGTCGCCGGGCAACGGACCCAAGCGGCGCAGGTGCTCAACTACCTCGGCCGCCGCGTGGCTGGGGGCGACAAGGCGGTACTTCCGGCCGAAGGGTCCAGCTTGGAGTGGGCTTACGGCGAACTGGGCGCGGCCTTCACCGACCTCGAGGGCGCGGAAGGCGTCGCCGACCCGGCGCGCTACCGGGCGCGGATCGACGCGCCGGGGCGGGTGTCGGTCCTCACCGACTCGGTCGTCCAGTACGACATCGAGGTCTGCTTCCTGATCCAAGACGGCGAGTCGTGCGTTCGCGGCACGACCCTTGGAGCCCCGGTCACCGCCCCACCCGAAGAGACCCCTCCGCTGCCGGGGATCAACTAGGAGCCGCGCATGAAGACGTCAAAAGGGCTGACGCTGCTCGAGGTCCTGGTAGCGCTCACCGTGTTCGCGTCGGTGGCGTTCATCGCCACCAGCGGCGTCATCAACTCGCTGCGCGCGCAGGCGACGAACGAGGCCGCGACGAGCGCCCAGGCGAAGCTCCGCCGCATCACCGAGGTGTTCACGCAGGAGCTGCGCAGCGCCGTGCTCGGCGGGGTCACGAACTTCCCGTACCCGTCGGGAGGCAGCCAGATCTCGTTCCTGCTGCTCGACGGCGGCGCGGGCTACCAGGTCCTGCCGCACGACAGCGGCAACAACGACAGCTTCAAGAACGCCAACAACGTCGAGATCATCGCGGGCGGCACGCTCGCCCAGATCAGGGCGGACCTGGAGGACACCGAGGTACTGATGGTGAACGCGAACGGCGACGCCGTCATCCTGCCGATCACGAACGTGCAGCAGAACGGGCCGTCGTCGAGCCCGCGCTTCAGGCTCGTGCACCCGGCGTGCTCCAACACCATCGACTACACGCCGAACACGCTGATCATGGTGGTCCGTTCGCTGGGGCTGAGCTACGACCCGTCCACGGGCGACCTCTTCCAGCGGAGCGGTAACGGTGCGCCCGTGCCCGTGGCCTTCGACCTCGATGAGGTCGCGCTCGAGTACGTCTACCACGGTGCCGACGGCTCGATGTACGTGCTCGACCGGCCGCTCCTCGAGAACGGCTCGCCGGCGCGCGAGACCCAGCACGACGGCCAGACCGTGCGCCTCGTGCGGGTCCAGCTCACCGTCGCCACCACCGAGGCGACGATGGGGGGCCGCGAGGTGCGCCGCTCGTACACGGGCCAGGTGGAGATGGCCTTCAACGAGAGCTTCTACGTGAACAAGGTGGTGCCCTGTGCGTAGGCGGACAGACGGCATCGCGATGCTCTACGCCCTGCTGATGATGGTCGTTGTCGTCGGCGTGGGCGCGCTGATGTTCGCTCGCACCGTCGCCGAGATCAGGCATAGCGGCGACGACGCGGCGATCGTGCAGACACTCCTGCTCGCGCGCGGCGCGGCGAACATGGGCGGTCAGTCGCTCCAGGGCGTCGTGCGGGACGAGCTCCACGAGATCGTCGAGGCTCGCTCGAGCACGGTCGGCCGGTGGTCGTTCGGCAACGACGGGGCAGGCGTGAACAGCCCGACGCCCAACAACAACGACCTCGTCAACGACCTCCGGGCGGTCGCGCAAGAGCTCCAGTCTGCGGTGGACGCGATCCTCTGCTCGAACACCACGGTCACGCCGTCGAGCGGCGGCACGGGCCGGTTCACCGTCTACTTCACCGAGACGGCCTGCGGAGAACCGTTGCCCGCTGGCATAACCCTCCCGGCCGGCCGCTTCGTCAAGGGGAACCCGCGCTCCGGCGTGGACGCCAACGCCGAGCAGACCTACGCCATCCCGTTCGTGATGATGGCCGAGGGCAGTCTGGGTCAGTACCGGCGCAACGTGGTCCTCCAAGGCGAGTACCGCTTCACGGTCGGCCGCGGCTCGTTCGCCAAGTACGCGCTCTTCACGAACGTCCACCGCACCAGCCGCAACGGCGACGAGGTCTGGTTCACGGAAGACACGCTCTTCGACGGACCCGTCCATACCAACGAGTTCTTCCGCTTCTACCGGAACCCCTGGTTCGGCGGGAAGGTCACCAGCGCCGGATGCCGCAACCCCGGCGACACCGCGTGCGATGGCGCGTTCGACCGCCAGGGCGCGGAGTTCTACGGCGAGGGCTTCATCAGACGCGAGGACATGCGGCCGAGCGAGTCGAACCCGCGGTACACGAACCGGTTCGGCACGCACGCTCCGGCCCTCGCCGAGGTCGACTGGCGCGTGAACTTCATAGCCCTGCCAACGAACAACCAGAACCAGGCTGCCGCAGCCCAGGCTTCGGGCATCTACATCGGCGGCCACGTGTCCACGCTGCAGCTGTACGCAGGCAACGCCAACGGCGATCCGCTGGTGCCGGACGGCAACGGCGGCTACACGACGTCGGCGGCCTACCAGTACATCGTGGTCACCCAGCAGAACGGCACGACCCGGCGCTACCGCTTCGGGCCCGACCTGATCCTCTACGAACGCCAGGGGAGCAACTGGATCAACACTGGCAAGACGTTCAACGGGGTGATCTTCGTGAACGGCCGCGTCGACCGCTTCACGGGTCCCGCCAGGCAGCCGGGCAACAGCAACGACCCGCGCCGGGCGCCGCCCGCGCTGGCAAGGTTCGCCCAGGTCACGGTCGCGGCGAACAACGACATAAGGATCACGGGAGACCTCAAGTACGAGGACCCGCCGTGCACCGGCGTGCCCACGCGTCTAGCGAACGGCAACGTCGAGCCTGCCACGTGCGACAACCTCGATGCCGTCAACGTCCTCGGCGTCTACACGCAGAACGGCAGCATCAGGATCGGCAACAACAACAGCGACGGCACGCTGAACGCGCCCAGGGACGTCACGATACACGGCGTGCTGATGACCGGTCGCCAGCGCGTCGAGGTCGAGGACTACGACAAGGGTAGCCCGAGGGGCGCGGTCAACCTGCTCGGCGGCATCATCGAGTACTACTACGGTGCATTCGGGAGGTTCAATCCGAACAACGGCAGCCAGATCTCGGGCTACGACCGCAGGTTCAAGTACGACGAGCGCATGTCGATGGGCATCGAGCCTCCATACTTCCCGACCGTCACCCAGGACGGTGTCCAGGACGTCGTCCTCTTCAGTTTCGGCCAGAGGGAGCAGGTGTATTGACGCACGCCCTTCGCCTGTGACCGTGCGAGGCGGCGCCCCATGGGGCGCCGCCTCCGATCTCGTGGTCGCCGGCATCCCCCATCCCGCGTCTCGCGACGCGGAAGCGGTCGAAGCGTTCCGGGAGCCGCCCCGCTTGTCTAGACCTAGACGTCTCGCGTAGCTAGGGCTCCTCGACCAAGTCCACGGCCCCGGACCCGTACGCGCGCTGGTAGTACTCCTTCACGCGCTCGAGGTTCTCCTCGGTCGGCTCGCCTGGGCCGCCCAGCGTCAGCGCGAGGTACTCGAGGCAGTAGTGCCAGCCGGGGAGGACGCTGAGGGCGGTCTCGAGCGTGTCGACGTCGTGGGTGAAGGTCAGGACGCTCTCGTCGTCGCTACTGCCCTCGGCGGCCTCCATGCGGATGTCGTGCGTGCCGCGCATGCCGGGGTAGGGGGAGTCCTGCGGGCCCACCGTCCGATAGGCGAAGACGCGGGGCGGCTCGTAGGCCGTGAGGACGCCGGCCGGGGTCTCGGGCGGCGGCGTGCCGTCGGTCGACTCGAACGCCTCGGTGACCGGCTCGCCCACGACGCCGCTGGTGCGCAGCTTCGACGGGTACCAGGTGTCGAGCACCTCGGGCTCGCTGATCGCCGCCCAGAGGTCCTCCAGCGGCCTGTCGTACGCGCGAACGAACCTGACGCGGTAGCGGCCGTCCGGCGTGCGGGTCAGGGTGCCGGCGCCCTGGATCGTGGTGGCGTCTGACATAGGCCCAGGTTAGGCCGGCGACGTGAGGAGGGGTTGGGCAGCCAGCGCCCGCTTGAGGCAGCGCCGCAGCCCGTCGCTCCCGTTCAGCGCCGCGCCCTCTCGAGGTCGCGCCCTAGCCCCTCGCTCGCCTTCAGCGCCGCGCCCGCTCGAGGTCGCGCTTGAGCTGGTCGATCGTGAGAAGGCGCGTGGCCGCCAGGTCGTAGACGAGCTGCGCCTTCGCGCCGGCCTCCTGGTAGAGGCGCGTCCAGCGGTCGCGCTCCTCCAGGCCGGCGTTCAGCCGCACGACGACGGCGCCCTGGAGAGCCGGCCTCAGCTCCTCGGCGGTGACGGCCTCGGGCGAGTGGTCCTCGCCGTTGCCGAAGACGACCAGCACCTTCTCGTCGCCCTCAGGCACGTCGCGCAGGTAGAACGCCGCTGTCCGCAGCGCCTCGGAGAGGCCGGTGCCCCAGGCCCGGTCGACCTCCTTGGGGAGGACACTGCGCAGCTCGGCGTAGAAGGCGTAGCGGTCGAGCTGGCTGCCCGGGTACTCGGCGTTGAACACGGCGGCGTAGACGGTGTCGAGCTCGCCCGGGGCCCGCACTGGGATCACCACGAGCCGGTCCGCCCGCTGCAGCAGGGCCCGCTGCGGCGACGGGTCGGCCCAGCTCAGGACGCGTCGGTTCGCGTCCTCGAGCCGCGAGGCCTCGCCGCCAGACA
>Ga0065723_100412_pt1 | contig 26711 bp, 21 predicted proteins | sample TheenrcuSG05Z960_FD_59110 | JGI IMG/M metagenome (GOLD analysis project Ga0065723, IMG submission 59110) | Thermophilic enrichment culture from UC Davis - Sample SG0.5Z960 | ecosystem: Engineered > Solid waste > Grass > Composting > Bioreactor | place: USA: University of California, Davis
CCGCCGAAGTGCCGGTCTCCTGAGCGGCCTCCGGTTCGTAGCGGGCCAGGATGGCGCGCGCCTGCGCGCGGAGCTGCGCCCGGAGCGCCTCGGGTTCCAGCACCTCGACCTCCGTCCCGTAGCGCAACAGCCAGCGCGCCAGGTATTCCAGGTTTTCGAACGCAAAGGTCACTTCGACGCCCTCGGCCGTCTCCTGCTCCGACTCGATCCGGGCCGGAATGCTGCGCCGCGCCCAGCGATAGGTGGGCCGGGCAAAGCGAAGGCGGATGCGATGCGCCTCGGTCGGAGCACCCTGCGCCTCCAGGTAGGCGTTCAGGTCGAAGTCGCGTGGCGGCGTGAAGCGCTCGCGCAGCACGGTCAGCCGCTGAATCCGATCGAGCCGGAAGTTGCGGATGTCCTTGCGGAGATGGTCGTAGGCGATCAGGTTCCAGTGGTCCGTGTAGTAGACGAGCCCCAGCGGGTCCACCTTGCGCTGCGTCACTTCGTCGCGGCTGGGCACGTAGTATTCGAGGTGCACGGACTGCTGGCGGGCGATGGCCTCGCTGAGTTCGTACCAGTAGCCGGCCTCTTCGTCCGACCCCTGCATGGTCTGCAGCCAGTAGGGATCGATCACGATGCGTTCCTGCAGGCGGTCGATGTATTCGCGAATGGACCGGGGTAGTACGGAGCGGATCTTGAGCGCGACCGCGTCGGCGTCGGCCCGAAGCGAGGCGTCCGGCTGGCGTTTCATGAACGCGGTGCCGATGAGCAGCGTGGCCGCCTCACGGGCCGTGAACATGAGCGGCGGGAGCTGATAGCCTTCGAGGATCTCGTAGCCGCCGCCTTCGGCGTAGGTCAGCGGCACGTTCGCCTCGCTGAGCGCCCGCAGGTCCCGGAAGATGGTGCGGCGGCTCACGCCGAAATGCTCGGCCAGTTGCCGGGCCGTAAGGCCGGGCCGCGTCTGCAACAGCAGAATCAGCGCAAAAAGCCGTTCGGTGCGATTCCGGGTGCGCTCGGCCAGTTTCATGCGATCGGCTGTAACCGCGCTTTTTCGGGCGTTTCGCCGTTACCGAACCGAGGCGTCCGCTTCCGGTTCCGGCGCGACGTGGACCAGGTATTTCTCTGCAAAGAGCGGATCGCCCAGCAGCCGGTCCAGCGGCCAGAGTCTGACGTGCAGGTGCGGATCCAGCCGCTCGAGCGCGGCCAGTTCGTCGGTCAGATCGCCGCCTTTGAGGGCCAGCAGGCCGGGCGGCCAGGCGTCCGGCGACGCGGCAAGCGGTCGGGCCACGCGGTGGTGCCATTGCCAGAGCGTGGCGAGCGGGGCCGTGGCCCGCGAGACGCTGTAGTGCGCCGCGCCCTCCCAGCTTTCGGCGCGCGCGCGGTGTACGTGCAGGTTCGTCAGTCCCAGCCGCCGGGCCATCGTGCGCACGGCCAGCACCTTCTTCTGCGCGGCATCGACGGCGTGCACGGTGACCTCGGGAAAGGCGATGGCGAGCGGCACGGCCGGCAAGCCCCCGCCCGTGCCCCAGTCCACCACGACGCTTTCCGGCGGGAACGGCTGCCACGTCAGCGCCAGACAGTGCAGCAGGTGGCGGCGGTGCAGCTCGGGGAGTGTTTCACGTGAAACAAGGTTGTGACGCCGACCCAGCTCCTGCAACAGCCGGGCATAGCGTTCCAGTTGCTCCCGCTGCGCCGGATCGAGCTGCGCCCACGGATCCCATCCCGCGGGCGGTGTTTCACGTGAAACACGCATGGGAAGCCGCGCCAGATGTTTCACGTGAAACATTCAGGCGGCCTGCGGACGCCGGTAGCGCCGGAGCAGCACCATCAGCACCGAGACGTCGGCCGGACGCACCCCGCTGATGCGCGAGGCCTGCCCCAGATTCTCCGGCCGGATTTTGCTGAGCTTTTCGCGGGCTTCCTTCGAGATGGTCTCGACTGCCTCGTAGTCGAAGTCCGGCGGAATGCGCCAGTCCTCCAGCTCCCGCATCTTCTCGACCAGCTCCCGCTCCCGGTCCATGTAGCCCTCGTACTTCAGCTCGATCTCCACGAGCATCTCGACGGGCTCCATGCCCGGCGCCGGCACCACCACCTGCTCGCGCAACCCGGTGGCTTCGAGCAGGTCGCGGAGGTTGACCTGCGGTCTGAGCGCCAGCCGCACCAGCCGTTCAGGCCGATCGATCGGCGAGGTGCCCACCCGTTCCAGGTAGCCGTTCACCTGCTCCGGCCGCACGGTCGTCTCTTCCAGTGCCCGACGCGTCCGCGCGATCGCCTCCTTCTTTTTCAACATGCGCTCGTATCGCTCGCGCGTGGCCAGTCCCAGCCGATAGCCCAGCTCGGTCAGCCGGAGATCGGCGTTGTCCTGTCGGAGCAGGATCCGGTGCTCGGCCCGCGAGGTGAACATCCGGTAGGGCTCGTCCGTCCCCTTCGCCACCAGATCGTCGATCAACACCCCGATATAGGCCTCGGAACGTCGCAACACGACCGGCTCGGCACCCCGGAGCTTCTGCACTGCGTTGATCCCGGCCATGAGACCCTGTGCGGCCGCCTCCTCGTAGCCTGTCGTGCCGTTGATCTGCCCTGCAAAGAACAGCCCCTCGACGTACTTCGTCTCCAGACTGTAGCGAATCTGATAGGGCGGAAAGTAATCGTACTCGATGGCATAGCCCGGCCGCAACACGTGCACGCGCTCCAGCCCGGGAATCTTCCGGAGCGCGGCCACCTGTACTTCNTCGGGAAGNCTCGTCGAAAAGCCGTTCACATAGACCTCGTAGGTGTCCCAGCCCTCCGGCTCCAGAAAGATGGGNTGGCGCTCCCGCTCCGCGAAGCGCTCGATCTTGTCTTCGATGGACGGACAGTAGCGCGGTCCCCGGCCTTTGATCCGGCCCGTGAACATGGGACTGCGGTCGAAGCCGGTGCGCAGAATGGCATGCACCTCGGGCGTCGTGTAGGTGAGCCAGCAGCTGAGCTGGCGGTCCGGAAGCCGATCCGTCATGTAGGAAAACGGGAGCGGCTCCGGATCGCCCGGCTGCTCCTGCAACCGGCTGTAGTCGATCGTGCGGCCGTCGATGCGCGGCGGCGTTCCCGTCTTGAGCCGTCCGCTCTCAAAGCCCAGCCGCTCCAGACAGGCCGTCAACCCGGTGGCCGCCCGCTCGCCCATACGGCCGCCGCCGAGCTGGCGCTCGCCCACGTGAATGACGCCGTTCAGGAAGGTGCCGTTCGTCAGGATCACACACGGCGCATAGAAGGTCTTGCCGAGCTGCGTGCGCACGCCTTTCACGCGACGGTCTTCGACGAGCACCTCGGTGACCGTGTCGGCCCGCATCCACAGGTTCGGGATCGACTCCAGCTCGCGCCGCACGGCCTCCGCGTAACGCTTGCGGTCGCACTGGGCGCGCGGCCCCCAGACGGCCGGCCCCTTGCTCCGGTTGAGCATCCGGAACTGAATGCCCGTCTGATCGGCCATGCGGCCCATGATCCCGCCCAGCGCATCGATCTCCCGCACCAGGTGCCCCTTGCCGATTCCCCCAATGGCCGGATTGCACGACATGCGGCCGATCGTCTCCAGGCTCATCGTGATCAGCAGCGTACGGGCCCCCATTCGCGCCGCGGCCGCCGCCGCCTCGGCCCCGGCATGGCCGCCCCCAACCACGATCACATCGTACCGCTCGTCCGAAAAAATCTCCATCGCGCTTTTTTCCAGTTCGTTACCGGAGACAGGGCTTAAAACGCCGGGACCGGCAACGGTTTCACTTGACAGTTCAGGATCGTTCACATTTTCTTTACAATTAAAAAGTGCAGGTATGCTTTTTGTTTGAACAAAAAGTCGTGACCACCCTTTCCGCGCATGGAAGCCGTATCCATCCCCTGCTGGACGCCGACGGCGGAGGCGCCGCTTCCGGCGGAACTGGCCGAGCGACTGCCGCCGGAGGCCCGGCGCTGGATCGAAACGGTGCGCGAAAACCCGCCACAGGCGCCGCTGGCCCATCCGTTCGACACGGCTACCGGTCCGCTGCTGCTGCTCGCCCTTCCCTACCCTTCGGAGCCGCCGCTGCTGATAGCCGCGCTGGACCTGCGCACGATTTTCCCGGAAACGGACACATTTTTCCGCACGCTCGTGCAGAGCCTGCGGGCCGTGCTCTGGGAAGCCGATGCACACACGTTTCGCTTCACCTACGTGAGCCCTCAAGCCGAGGAGCTGCTGGGCTATCCGGTCCATCGCTGGCTGGAGGAGCCGGACTTCTGGGCCGCCCACATCCATCCGGAAGACCGCGACCGGGCCGTCGCCTACTGCCGCGAAACGACCGACCGGGGCAAGGACCACGACTTCACCTACCGGATGATCCGTGCCGACGGCCAGGTGATCTGGGTGCGCGACATCGTCACCGTGGTGCCGGACGAGCAGGGGCGCCCGCACCGCCTGCGCGGCCTGCTGCTGGACATCACCGAGGAGCAGGAAACACGTCGAGAGCTGGAAGTCTTCCGGCAACGCTACCAGGACCTGATCTCGAATAACCCCATCGCCACCGGGGTTTACTGCCGCGGCCAGGTGGTCTATGCCAACCCGTCCATGGCCCGGCTGTTCGGCGCGGAGCGGCCGGAAGACCTGCTGGGCAAGACCGCCGCCGATCTGATCCACCCCAGCAACCTGGAGGCCGCGCTGGAAAACGTCCGCAAAGTCGTCGAGCGGCGCGAGCCCGTCTCCTACGGTCGCGGACGCATTCAGCGGCTGGACGGCTGCTCGGCCATCGTGGACTTCCGCGGCGTGCCCATCACCTGGGAGGGCGAGCCGGCCGTGCTGTTTTTCATGTGGGACGTCAGCGAACAGCTCCACACGGCCCGCCGCCTGGCCGAACGCGACGCCCAGTATCAGGCGCTTTTTGAGAACGCGCCGGTCCCCATGTATGTGCGGCGCGACCGGCAATTCCTGCTGGTCAATCCGGCCTTCGCCCGGCTTACGGGCTACACGGCCGAGGAGCTGACCGCGCCCGGCTTTGACGCTCGCCGCCTGGTGGCGCCCCAGAGCCTGCCTGTGGTTGAGGAGCGCCTGGCCCGGCGGCGCCAGGGCCTTCCTGTAGCTCCGCGCTATGAACTATGGATCCGACGCAAAGACGGGAAGGAAATCCTCGTCGAGGCCATCTCCATCAACATCCGCTGGGAAGGCGAGCCTGCTGTACTGGGCTTCTTCCGGGACCTGAGTGCTCAGCGCGAGGCGGAGGCTTACCTGAAGCAGGCCCGCAAGCAGGCCGAGGAGGCCAGCCAGCTCAAAAGCCGCTTCCTGGAGCTGATGACGCATGAGATCCGCACGCCGCTCAGCACCATCCTCGGCTATGCGGATCTGCTTCGAGAAGAACTGGCCGATAAGATTCCGCCGGAGCTGCTGGAGTTCGTCGACGTCATTCGCGACAGCGGCCGCCGGCTGCTGGGCATGCTCTCCGATGTGCTGGACCTGAGCCTGCTCGAAACGCAACGCCGCCGACTGGAAGCCGAAGCGGTCGGCCTGAACGAGCTGGCGCGCCGCCTTGAGGCCAACTTTGCCCTGATGGCCCGGGAGAAAGGCCTCCAGTGGGAAACGGAAGTGCCCGTGCAGCCAGTGCCTGTTGTGGCCGACGAAGAAGCATTGCACCGGGCGCTGGCCAACATCGTGCACAATGCCGTCAAGTTCACCGAAAACGGCACGGTGCGGCTGCGTGTCGGCCGGAGCGACCGGGAAGGCTGGATCCAGGTAATCGACACCGGCCCCGGTATGGATCCGGCGTTTGCCCACACCGGCCTGTTCGAACCCTTCCGCCAGGAGTCCGAAGGCACGGCGCGTCGCCACGAGGGAGCCGGACTGGGCATGGCCGTCGCTAGCCGCTTCGTCGAAGCCATGCGGGGCCGCATCGAAGTGGACACGGCACCCGGACAGGGCACCACCGTAACGGTGCATCTGCCCCTGCTCGAAGCGCAACCCGCTCCCACGTCTTCGGCCCTGCATCCGGAAGCCCGCGAGCTACGCCGGCTCCAGCAGCGTCTTCAGACGCACCATCCGCGCATCCTGATCGTCGAAGACAACCCGGAAAATGCCCGCTTTCTGGAACTGGCGCTGCAGGACGTGGCCGAGGTGACGGTGGCCGCCGACGCCACACGGGCCCTGGAAGCGATCGACGCCCATCTGCTGGAAAACAGGCGCTTCGATCTGATTCTGCTGGACCTGAATCTGCCCGGCGACTTCAACGGCCAGGCGCTGCTCCATGAGATCCGCCGGCGTCCGGCCTACCACCACGTGCCCGTTGTCGCCCAGACCGCCTATGCCGAGCCCTTCCGGCCGGAAGACTTCCTGGCCGAAGGGTTCGACGGCTTTCTGATCAAACCCATCGACCGCCTGACGCTCTACCGCGAACTGGACCGCCTGCTGACCCGGCAACCGACGCCCTCCTGAGATGAGCACCCCCGCCGAGCTACCACCGGACTTCTACCGCGTGCTGTTCGAACAGGCCAACGACGCCATCTTTCTGGCCGACGTCGAAACCGGCCGCCTGCTCGACGCCAATCCGCGCGCCTGTGAGCTGATCGGCCGCACCCGGGATGAAATCCAGGGCATGCACCACCTGGAACTGCACCCCCGTGAAGAACGCGAACGCTACCGGGCCATCTTTCAGCGTCACGCCAAGGCCGGCCAGGCCATCGAAGACGTCGAGGTGGTACATCGCGACGGCACGCACATCCCCGTCGAGATCAGCGCCGCCCGCGTCGTGCTCAACGGACGTCCGGCACTGATTGGCATCTTCCGCGACCTGCGCCCGCGCCGCGAGCTGGAGCAAAAGCTCCTTGAGGCGGAAAGCCACTACCGCATCCTGGCCGAGCAGAACCTGATCGGCGTGTACCTGGTCCAGGACGGTCGCTTCGTCTATGTCAATCAGTACATTGCCGATTTTCTGGGCTACGAGCGCCCCGAGGACCTGATCGGCCGCTCCATTGCCGAGCTGGCCCATCCCGAGGACCTTCCCCTTATTCAGGAGCAGATCCGCCGCCGGATCTCCGGCGAGGTCAGAACCATCCACTACTCGCTGCGGGCCTTTCACCGACGCGGGCACGTGGTCGACATCGAGGTGATCGGCTCGGCCACCACCTACCGCGGACGTCCGGCCGTGCTCGGGGTCATGCTCCACACGAGCGAGACCCGGCGTCAGGCCCGCTTCTACGAGACCGAAAGCCGCATCCTGCAGGACCTGCTCCGGGGCGCTCCCCAGGCGGCCCTGCTCGACGCGCTGTGCACCGCCATCGAAGCGCGCCTGCCCGACGGCATCTGCACGATCCTGTTGCTCTGCGACGGACGCCTCTACCGGGGCGCCTCGCACATGCCTCCCGAATACGACGCGGCAATTGAAGGGCTGGAGATCGGCGCCGAAGTCGGCTCCTGTGGCACGGCGGCCTTCACGAAGCAGCCGGTCTGGGTAAGCGACGTCTTCTCGGATCCCCGCTGGGCCGCCTACCGAGCGCTGGCCGAACGGTTCAACTTCCGCGCCTGCTGGTCGTACCCGATCCGGAACGCCCGCGGCGAGGTGCTGGGAACGTTCGCCGTGTACTTCCCCACGGAACGGATGCCGGAACCGCCCGAAAAGGAAGTGCTGGCCCGCGGCGCCTCGCTGGCCGGGCTCATTCTGGAAACCCATCACCTGCAGACCGAGAACGCCCGCCTGGCCGAGGTGGCCCGCCAGACCACCAATGGAGTCGTCATCACCGACCCCAAACGGCGGGTCGAGTGGGTCAACGAACGCTTCACCCAACTGACAGGCTACCGCCTGGAAGAAATTCGCGGAAAAACGCTCTCGTTGCTACACGGGCCGCAAACAGATCCTCGTACGGTGGAGGAAATCCGGAAAGCGCTACGAGAAGTTCGGCCGGTGCGTGTCCGCATCTTCAACTACCGCAAGGATGGATCAGGCTTCTGGAACAACCTTACGATTGATCCTTTGCGCGCTCCTGACGGATCCCTCCAGGGGTTCATCGGCATTCAGAACGATATTTCTGAACTGGTTGCGCGTGAGCAGGAGCTGGAGCGCGCCCGTGCCGAGGCCGAGACGGCTGCCCGCCTGAAGGCGGCCTTCCTGGCCAACATGAGCCACGAAATCCGCACGCCGCTCAACAGCATCCTGGGCTTCGCGGAGCTGCTCGATGAACAGCTCGCCGCCAACGGCCTGGAGCCTCTGCGGGAATTCACGGGCATCATCCAGCGCTCGGGCCGTCGGCTGCTCCGCCTGATCAACGACATTCTGGAGCTGAGCCGGCTGGAAGCCGACCGACTCGTGCTGCATACCGAACCCTGTGCGCTGCACACGATCGTCGAAGAAGCCGTAGCCGAACTCCAGCCACAGGCCGCTCAGAAAGGGCTGGCGCTTGTCGTCCATGCCGAAGCGGTACCACCGATCCAGGGCGACCCCCGACGGCTTCACCAGATCGTGACCAACCTGGTCGCCAACGCCATCAAGTACACCGAACAGGGCGAAGTGCGGATCGAACTGCACGAAGCAACGAAAGACGAAGCCCGACAGGTCGTGCTGCGCGTGACGGACACCGGCCCCGGCATCGACCCCGACTTCCTGCCGCATCTGTTCGAGCCGTTCCAGCGGGCGCCGTCCGAAAACGACCGGAGTGAAGGAAGCGGGCTCGGCCTGGCCATCACGAAGCGGCTCGTCGAGCAGATGAACGGCCGGATCACGGTGGAATCTGCGCCGGGCAAAGGCACGACCTTCACCGTGACGTTTCCGGCGCTACTTGCCGATGCAGAAGCGTGAGAAGATCTGGTCGAGCACGTCCTCGGTGGTGATCTCTCCGGTGATGGCGCCCAGCTCGTGAAGGGCGCGGCGAAGTTCGAGCGCCAGCAGGTCGCCGCTGAGCCCCTGATCGAGCGCGGCCCGCGCGGCCTGCACCGCCTCGCGGGCACGCGCCAGATGCTGGCGGTGTCGCTGGTTCATCACGACGGCCGAGTCGTCCATGCTGCCCAGGTCGGCCGTCGCGGCGGCCACCAGTTCCCGGAGGAGCGGCTGCAATTCGGCAGCGTCCTCGCGGGCCCGGCGGGCCGAAAGCGCCAGCACAGGTCGATCCAGTTCGGGAAGCTCCGGGGCCGTGTCGAGCAGGTCCCGCTTGTTGCCCACCACGATGACCGGAAGCGCCGGCTGCTCGGTCCGAAGTTGCACCAGATAGGACCGCTCGTCGGGCGCCAGCCCTGCCGTCAGGTCGAAGACGTACACGAGCACGTCGGCCGCTGCGATGGCCTGCTGCGCCCGGCGCACGCCTTCGGCCTCGATCTCGTCGGCCGTCGCACGAAGCCCGGCCGTGTCCACGAATCGGAAGCGAAGGCCCTCGATTTCCGCTTCGGCCTCGATCTGGTCGCGCGTGGTGCCCGGCACGGGGCTGACGATGGCGCGGTCCTGTCCCAGCAGCGCGTTGAGCAGCGTCGATTTGCCGGCGTTCGGCCGTCCGCCGATCACCACGCGCACGCCGTCGCGGAGCAGCTCGCCCAGCCGATAGGAGCGTAGCAGTTCGTCGAGCAGCCGTTCGGTGCGGTCCAGCAGCGCTTCGAGCTGCGCGCGATCGGCAAACTCCACGTCTTCGTCCGAGAAGTCCAGTTCCAGCTCCACGTAGGCGCACAGCTCCAGCAGGTCGCTGCGGAGGCGTTGCAGTTGCTCGGAGTAGCGACCCTGCAGATGCGCCAGCGAGACGCGGTGGGCCCGGGTGGAGCCGGCGTGGATCAGATCGGCAACGGCCTCGGCCTGCGCCAGGTCGAGCTTACCGTTCAGAAAGGCCCGGAGCGTGAACTCGCCGGGCTCGGCCAGCCGCGCCCCGTGATGCAACAGCGTCTCCAGAATGAGCTGTGGCGCCAGATCGCCGCCGTGACAGGTCAGCTCCACTACGTCCTCGCCCGTGTAGGAGCGCGGCGCCCGGAAAACCGTGGCCACCACCTGATCGATGGGTTCACCGTCCGGGCTCAGCACGTAGCCGAAATGCGCCGTGTGCGAGGGCACCGCTTGCAGATCGGCCCCCCGGAAGCAGGCCGCAGCAATCCGGCACGCCTCCGGTCCCGACAGCCGCACGATGGCCAGGGCGGCCCGCCCGCGGGCCGTGGCAATGGCCGCGATCGTGTCCCCCCGCTGCCGCATCACCCCACGCCTGCTACGTTATCGACGGGTCCGGGCTTTCTTTTTGCGCCGGGCTTCGGCCGCCTTACGCGCCGCCTGCTGCGCGGCCCGGCGATCTCCCTGCCCGTCCACCGCCGCCTTCGCTTTTTCTCTCTCCAGCGAACGATTGATCCAGAACTGCTGAATCGCCGAAAAGATGTTGTAGCAGAGGTAGTAGAGGTTGAGCGCCGAAGACAGCCGGTTGAAAATCGCGAAGATGAAGACCGGGAAGACGTAGGTCAGGATCTTCGTCTGCGGGTTCGAGGGCGTCGAGGCGGACTGAATGCGCATCTGGATGATCATGGAAATACCCATCAGCAGCGTGAAGCCCGCCACGAAATCGCCGTAGAGCGGAATTTTGAACGGAAGGTGCAGAATAGGATCCGGCGCCGAGAGGTCCTTCGCCCAGAGAAAGGCCTGCTGACGTACGATGAGCGACTGCTGGAAGTACTGCCAGAGCGCGATCAGCACGGGCCATTGCAGCAGCATCGGGAGGCATCCGCCCAGCGGATTGATCTTCTTCTCCCGATAGAGCTTCATCATGGCCTCCTGCTGCTTCTGGGGATTGTCCGCGTACTTTTCGCGGATGGCCTCCAGCTCGGGCTGCAGCTCCCGCATCTTTGCCATGTTGCGGAACGAGGCCCGCGTGAGCGGATAGAGCGCGATCTTGACCAGCAGCGCGAAGACGATGATGGCCAGCCCGTAGTTGCCCAGCAGCCGCCCCAGCAACGTGAAGAGCGGAATGAAGACGAACTTGGCCAGCGGCCGGGTCATCCACTCGAAGGCGTCCCAGCCGTAATCGACCATGTCGTAGAGCCCCAGGTCGTAGCGGGCCAGACGGAAGTACTCCATGGGCCCCAGGTAGAGCCGGAATTCATCCACCTGCCCGTCTTCGGGCCGGGGCATCAGGAGCCGGGCGGCATAGTCCTCCCAGTACGAAGGATCTTCAGGTTCGCCCAGCCGCTCGCCGACCAGCTCGGCCCCCCGCGTTTCGCCGGAGGGTATCATCACGGCCGTGAAGAACTTGTTCTTGACGGCCACCCAGTCGACCTGCCCCGCCAGGCGCTTTTCCTCGGTCCGATGGCGGTCGAGCGTGATCTTTTCCAGCTCGCCGCCGCTGCGGGCGAAGGCGCCGCTGTGCCGGGCCTCGTCGTCGCGGTCGCGCTCGGCAAACGGCACACCCCCGTTCCAGACCAGCTCGTAGCCTTCGATCGTGCTGAAAGTCGCCGCCCCCTCCTGCTCGACGCGGAGCCGGACCTCGTAGTCGTCCGGAAGAAACGTGTAAATCTGGCGAATACGGCCGTCGCCAACGGGCACCTCGAAAGCCACCTCGACGGGCGCGTCGACCACGCGGATCGTGTTGGCCGTCGTGGCCGTCTGGAAGTACAGCGCGCGCGTATCGACCAGGTGATTGGTCGGTGTGGTGAAGACTAGACTCAGCGCGCCCGGCCTGGTGGTATCGACGAGCTGGACGGGCGTCTCGAAGTCATACTGTTTGTATTTCTTGAGCTTCAGCGAGATCAGCGTGGCCCCTTTCGTGGAAAGCTGTGCTTCGTAGAAATTGGTTTCGATCGTGATGGTGCGGGCCTGTCCGTTGCGGGCGGCGGCCAGCAGCGTGTCGTTCAACGGGCCCGCCAGCATCGGCGCGCCGGGAGCGGTCGGAGCTTCTTCCTGAGCGATGACTTCCTGCGCGGCGGTATCTTCCTGCTGGAGCGAGTCGCGCGCGGCCGTCGTCGGTGGTGGCGGCGGTGGGGCCAGCCACCACAGCCAGACGAACATGATCAGCGCGGTCAGGATCGTGGCGATGACAACGTTACGGTCCACGGCAGGGCCTTCTTCTGGCTCGGCAATTCAAACGGAGCAGGATACGGAGCGGGTGGCGTGCTGTTCCGTCTCCGCTCAGGCTTCAAGTAGCGTGTTTTTGAGCTGTTCCGTCAGACGCCGGAGCGCCTCGGGCAGGTCGCGGCGAATGCATTCGCGGGCGACGGCCGGATCGGCCCGGTAGAGGATCATCAGCGTGAGTGTGTCGGGCCGATCCCGGAACAGTTCCACCAGGGGATGCTGGTGCAGGCGGTAGGTTTCGCGGAGCAGGCGGCGAATACGGTTGCGTACCACGGCGCGCCGGGCCTGGCGTCCGGCCGAAAAACCCACCTGCACCGGCACGTCGGCGCCCACTTCGCTGCGCGGCACCACGCGGTAGAGCAGCCGCACGCACCCTCTGACGACGGTGCCGACGTCGGTGCGCGAGCGATCGAAGAGCGGTCGGATCAGGCGCTGACGCCGCAACCGAAAGGCACGTGGCAACCGGTTCGTGCCCCGCGGTCCTCCACCCGATGGTGCGTGCTCCTGCGGCGCCGTCACCCTGAAGACGGGTTCACTTGCCCGACATCCGGTCGCTGACGGTCAGGCTCTTGCGGCCCTTTTTGCGGCGGCGGGCCAGAATCTTACGGCCGTCCTTCGTTTTCATCCGGGCCCGGAAGCCGTGCGTGTTCCGACGCTTGCGACGGCTCGGCTGATACGTACGCTTGGGCATGGCGTGTTCGGGTCTATTTCGGGAAGCCTTTTTCGCTCGAAAACGGCTGCTGAAACGCCCGCCCGCCGGTCAGGTTGCCTGGAACCTGAAGCCGGGATCGGGCGATAGAAGGACCTGGAATTTACGATGCACCGGCAAGGCGCGGCACGGGTCCTCTTGACATTCACCGAAAACCTGCAGTAAAATAGAGGTTGCCCGTGCCCGGAAAGGGCCGGTGACGAACGAGCGGAAGTAGCTCAGTTGGTAGAGCATCAGCTTCCCAAGCTGAGGGTCGCGGGTTCGAGTCCCGTCTTCCGCTCCCACGCAAAGGTGGCGATTGCCCCCCGAACGCCGGGCGCGGCAATCGCTTTTTTTCGTGAACTGCCGGGCGGTTAGCTCAGCTGGTTAGAGCGCCTGCCTTACAAGCAGGAGGTCAGTGGTTCGAGTCCACTACCGCCCACAAAAGCGAAAATCTCCGGCACCTCGTTCTGGCAAAAACCTTTTATTTTCGCTCAAAATCGCCGATTTTTGGTTCTTGTTGCAACGCTAATCTGCAAGATCGGAACCGAAAAGTTTCACCTTTGTTGTCACCGGGTGAAACATCGGCCAACTCCGGCCTTTGCCCATGCGCTTCCGCTTCGAGCTGCGCACCGACAAGATGGGCGCCGACGGCGCCGCCCCGATCTATCTGCGCGTCACGCACCGCCGCCGCCTCTGGCGCATTGCCACGGACGTGCGCGTTCCGCCCGAGGCCTGGAACGACCGCAAGCAGGAGGTCCGCCGAAGCCATCCGCTGGCCCGGGCCATCAACGCCCGCCTCAAAGACCTGCTGATCGAAGCCCAGCGCCTGGCCCTCGAACATCCGAACGACCCCGAAGCCGTTCGGGCGGCGCTGAAAGGTGCCCGAGGCGACGTGCTGGAATTCGCGCTCAAGCACGCCGAGACGCTCCGGCGCCAGGAGGCCTACTGGGAGTTTCGCAAGTATTTCACGCTGGCCCAGAAGCTCGAGGCCTGCTTCGGGCGCACGCTTGAGTGGCGCGATCTGGACGCGGCCGCCCTGGAGCGCTTTGAACGATTCCTCGCCACTAAGCTGGGCAACGGGCCCGCTACCATCGCCAAGGAGCTGCAGCGTCTTCGTCGCCTGGTGCGGCTGGCCATCCGCCGAGGCGAACTGGAGGCGAGCCAAGATCCCTTCCTGCGCTACGAGCGCCCGAAAGCCGGCCGTCCCTTCCGGCGCCGCCTCACGCTTGAAGAGATTCGCCGCCTCAAGGCCCTGGAGCTTCCCGAAGACGCTCCCCTTGCGCTCTACCGAGACGTGTTCCTCTTTGCGATCTATGCCGGCGGCATGCGTTTCGGGGACGTGTGCACGCTCCGGCGGGAGGTGAACCTGGGCCCGGACGGCTGGCTGCGCTACGACATGATGAAGACCGGTACGCGCGTCGAGCTTCCGCTTCCGCCGCCCGCCCTCGAGATCGTGCGCCGCTGGGAGCGTGAGCGCTCGCCCTTTGTCTTTCCGTTGCTCGAGCCCGGAGACGACGCCAACCCCCTGCGGCTCCGGCGGCGAATCGCCTCAAAAAACGCCATCGCCAACCGCGCCATCAAAGAGGCGTGCCGCCTTGCCGGCATAGCCCGCCCGGAGGAAGTGTCCATGCACGTGGCGCGGCACACGTTCGCCGATTTGAGCCGCCGCGCTTCGGGCGACGTGTTCGCCGTCAGCCGCGCGCTCGGACACCGGGACCTGGCCACCACGCAACGCTACCTGTCCGAACTGGACCGGGACGCCGTCGCGCGCCTGATCGAAACCGTCTGGGGTAATGGGGACGCTGCCTGACTTCCTGCTGTGGCATTTCTGGCCGGAGGGTGAGCCTGCATTGCCTGCGCCTCCCGATCATCTGCTGGACACATCCGAAGCACCGACGCTGGAAGTGCGCCATCGCCTGTTCTGGGAGGCGTACGACCGGGTGCGCGAGCAGGGACTTCCGACGCTGGAAGTGCGCTACCGCCTGCTGCGCGAGCGTTACGAGGCGCTTCAGCGGCGACGCGCCTTTGCTCATTGGCTTTGCCCATATTTGCGTAGCGTGCTCGACCTGCTGCTGGAAGCGCTGGCGCGCGGCCTGCTCCAGCCGCCTGTCCGAAGCGACGCCGATTCGATCGTGCTCGAAGGGCTGGAGTTGTCCTTTGAAGTGCTCCAGCAGCGGGCAGAGGTGTCCTATCTGGAGCCGCACGTTCGCAAAATTCCCAATGCCTGGTACCAGGACGGCCAGCCGCCGGTGTTTCGCGCGCGAGTGGACCGCCTCGCCACATCGCTGCAATACACGTTTAAATTCAACGGCTTTCCCGTCCTCGAGCGGCACGAGCGCGGCGTGCTGCTCGGTTTTGGCGTGGACTGGTGGGAGGGCCTTCCACGCCCGCTTCGGCTGGTCGTACACCTTCCCGCGCCGGTCGAGGCGACCCGGCCCGAAGAGCGGGCGCAAGCCGCAAGCCGTGCGCTCGATAGGGCGCTCGCTCCGCTTGATCCAGGCGAAGAAAGTCTGCTCAAGCTGATCACCTGGGAGCTTGCAGTTGTAGCGGCGGCGCGCTGGCATCTGACGCTGGGCATCGATCCGCCCCGGGACCGGCCGGACCTGTTGCTTTCCAAAAAAGATCGAGATCTTCGCGCCCGGCTGCTCGACACGGGCAGGCGAGTGCGACAACAAGCCCTCTTCGAGCTCTTCCAGGAGGCCTACAAAGCGGAAAACCCGACCGGCCTGAAGAAACTGCCCAATCTTGCCTGGGACCGGATCATTGAGCACGTGTCCCGTCGTCTTGAAGAGCTCTACGTTTCCCCTGAGCAACTCGGCTATCGGCCAGAAGATTTCGACCCGAGCACGCCCGGCCGAGTTGACCGCTGGCGGGCCTGGTTCGATCAGCGCCGCCGGCGCGCACGACATCGTCGCTGACATTTTTCTGGTTTGTCAGCGACGAAACTCCTCGTTGCTGACATTTGGGTTCTTCCGTCGCTGACGTTTTCGAATGCACCTTTCAGGCGAGTCTAACCACCAGCCTGGAGGTGCACTATGGAGCCGATCGTAGTGGCCCGTCCTGCCGAGCTACAGGAGCTCGTGCGCGAAGCTGTCGAGGACGCCGTGACGCGCGCCGTGCGCGAGGCCGTCCGGCAAGCCGCCCGGCCGCCCTATCTGACCGTCGAAGACCTGGCCAGGATCACCGGATGGTCGGAGCGCCGGATTCGCTACCTGGTGCGCCAGCGCCGCCTTCCTCATATCCGGCACGGCCGCAAGGTGCTTTTCAAAACCAGTGAGATCGAAGCCATCCTGGAGCAGGCGAAGATTCCGGCCCAATGGCGCTGGTGGGAAGAAGACCGCTAAAAAAAAACAAGCCGCCGGCTGCTGAGCGCTGCTCGGCGGCGTGGCGGCCAAAACCTGACGAATTGCCATGGGAAACAACGGCTTTCCCCCCGTGGACGTTCCAGGCGGCCGCCTGAGCCGCTGCCCCGCCTGTGAACGCCAGGCGCTTCTCGTATATGCGCCCGCGCTCGGTCCGGTGCGCGTGCGCTGCGTCGGGCAGCCGCCCTGCCCGGCCGAAGCCCTCGCTGGCCACTTTGTCGGCGCTCAGGTTGTCGACAAGTACATCATCGCGGTGGAGGACACGGCCTTTCGCCAGGCTCTGCTCGGCCAGGCCGTCGAAGCCGAGCGGAAGCGCCTGGAGGAGGAAACGGCCCGGGCCGAGGTGGAGACCGGAAGTGAGAAAAGGCAGGAGCGGCGCTCCGCGATCGACCGCTTGATCGAGTATGCGCGCGCCGACTTCGAATTATTCCATGCGCCTGAAGGCACGACCTACCTGCGCACGTCGGACGGCCTCTGCTACCGGCTTACCTCGGCTCAGGGGCGGTCGCTACTGGCCCGGGCGTTCTACGCGCGCGAGGGGAAGGGCGCCTCCAGCAGCGCGATTTCCGAAGCACTGCCTACGCTGGAGGCCGTCGCACGCTTCGACGGTCCGTGCCATCCGGTTTCCGTGCGCGTGGCCCGCGAGGGCGATCGCATTTATCTCGATTTAGGCGATGAAACGGCTCGGGCCGCCGAGATCGACGCCGAGGGCTGGCGCCTTCGGCCGATTGCCGAACTTCCGGTCCGCTTCGAGCGGCCGCCGGGCACCAGACCGCTACCGGAACCGGTGCGTGGAGGCGACTGGAATGTACTTCGCGAGCTGCTGAACACCGACCGCGCCGGTTTCATCCTGGCTACCGCCTGGCTTGTCGGCACGCTCGCTGTGTTACCGGCCTATCCCGTTCTGGTGCTTACCGGGCCCCAGGGAAGCGGAAAATCGACGGCCTGCCGCCTGTTGGCGTCTCTGATCGATCCGCGCCAGGCGCCGCTGAATGCCGCGCCGCGCGAGCTGCGCGACCTGGCCATCTACGCACAAAATGCCTACGTGGTGGTATTGGACAACGTCTCCAGCCTGCCGGTCTGGCTTTCCGATGGCCTGTGCCGGCTGGCGACGGGGAGCGGCTTTCGGACGCGCCGCCTCTACACCGATAGCGACGAGGTCGTTTTCGAAGCCGTGCGGCCAATCGTGGCCAACGGCATTCCGGATTTTGTACGCCAGCCAGACCTGGCCGATCGCACGCTGCCGGTGCGCCTGGCGCTGATGCCGCCGGAGCGCCGCCGCACGGCCGAGGAGGTGGAGGCGGCCTTCCGCGAGGCGGCGCATGGCCTTCTTGGCCTGCTGCTTGATGCCGTCAGCACCGGCCTTCGACGCAAAGCCGAGGTTCAGCCTGCCAGTCTTCCGCGAATGGCTGATTTCGCGACCTTTGTTCTGGCGGCGGCGCCGGCCCTACCGTTCACCGAGGCGGAGTTTCTCGAAGCGTACGGCGCCGGCCAGGCTGAGCTGGCGGCCTCGCTCCTGGAGGACAGCTTCGCCGAGGCTTTGCTGGCGTTCGCCGAGGCCGTAGGCTGTTGGGAAGGTACGGCGTCAGATTTGCTGGAGGCCATGCTGCAGCGCTTCCAGCATGAAAAGGCGCCGCGAGGTTGGCCAAAGACGGCGCAAAGCGTCGGCTCGACGCTGGCACGTCTTGAGCCGGTGATGTTGCAAGTAGGGGTGAAGCTGGAGCGCGTGAGAGCAGGCAAGGCCAGGACGCGACTTATCCGAATCCAAAAAGTTGCGAATCAAACGTCCGCCTTGTCCGCCTTGTCCGCCAACGGTAAAAATGGCTCAAAACAGCAAAATCTGGCCGATTCTGCAGCTCCGGCAGGCGGACAAGTGGCGGACGACCTTTTCAACAGTTGTCCGCCTGTTGTCCGCCACCGATCGCCTGAAATCGGCCAAAATAGGCCATTTTCGAAGGGGCGGACAACGGCGGACGAGGCGGACAACCTTTTCGAAACTTTTTGGGATGGTGCTGGCGCCGGCGTGGCCGACCGCACGGAGACAGCAGAAGGTGACAACGATGGCTGGTGGGACCCCTTCGAAGACGATGAAGACGAAGCGCCTTTCTGACCCTATAGCCGCGGCACGTGGCCGCCTGCGGCTTCGCCTGGAAGGCCTCGAACCTGAGGCCGAACGCCAGGTGCGGGCCTACCTGCGCCTGCTGCTCCGCCTTCCACGGCCGGGCGACCGCGTACGCCTTCCCGACGGCCGCACCGGCATTGTCCAGGAAGTCTTGCGGCATAGCTGCTACGGCCTGGGGCCGCCAGACTGGGGCTGGCGCGTCGTGGTGCGGCCTGAGAGCGCCTTGCCATACGAGGACGTTTCAATCAGTCCGCGCGCGCTGAAATGAGCGGCAAGCTGAAGATCAAGGCCACGCCCGCCGGCGACGCAGCGGCAACGAAGGCGGCCGCGTCGCGAGCGCGAGGCCACAAGCCGTTCGGTGCCTCTGAAGCCAAACTGCACAGGCCGCGCTGCGCCAGCGGCTCGGTGATCTCCGGAAACGTAGCGCCTTCGCTCCGAAGCGCCTGCGCGCGCTCGGCCAGCGCCTGGCGTTCGGCCTCGGTGCGCTGGCGTGCAGGATAGGTCTTGCCGTCGCTGCGTTGGATTCGGCAAGGATTTTCAATTTTGGAATTTTCCAAAATTGAATTTAGGTCATTATAGACTGTTTTTGTGTCTACGCCCAGCAATTCCGCAATCCGCGGAAAACTCAGTCCGCGCTGACGTAGCTTGGCCACCAGCTCCTGCCGTTGCTCGCGCGAAAGGTGCCGGCGCACAAGGTTCAGCGCTAAGGCGTGCTCGATCTTTTCTTCTTCGGTGAGGCCGACGCGCACGATACGTGGCCAGCGCCTGGCGCTCGGCTTCGGCCGGCCACCAGACCGGCCGTGCGCTGGCGTGCTGGATACGTCTTGCCGTCGGCGCCGGTAGCCTCTGGTGTATTTTCAGGTGTCAAGTTTTTGACACCTGAAAGCTCGCGGTGTACTGTAAACTCACTCACGCCCAGAATCTCGGTGATCCGCCGGAGGCTAAGGCCGGAGCTTTCGCGCCGCACGGCCGTATTTTCACGTAAGGTGTGGAAGACGATGGCGAAACGCGGTCCCAAACGGATTACGAAGCGCGCGCTCCGCGAGGCGCTCGAGGCTGCTGGCGGCATCGTAAGCCTTGCGGCCAGGAGGCTCGGCGTCGACCGGCGGACGGTCTACTACCACCTGTCGCGCGACCGAAGGCTGCAAGAGGAGCTGGAGACCTTCCGCCGCTTAGCCGTGCTCATGGCCGAGCAGGTCGTTTTTGAGGCGCTCCGCAAAGGCGACTTCGAGGCTGCGCGTTTCGTGTTGCGGTCGCTCGGCGCACGCTACGGCTGGAGCCAGCGGCAATCGATCGCGCTCGAGCACAAGGCCGAAATGCCGTCGGCCGTGAAGATCGAGGTGGTGCGCGCGTGAAGGTGCGCACGGCCGGTCATCAGACCGGCCGCAGCCGCCGAGGCCGTCCGGATCAGCGAAGAGCTCTGGAAGGTGCTCTGCGACGGCCGGCCTATCGCCGCCGGTTGCGGCGGCGATGACCGACCGTAGAGGCGCACGGCCGAGCGACCACCGCCGGCCTTGCGCCGCGCACGACCAGCGTTGTAAATTGCACCAGAACCCCGCCGGAAGACGACTTCAGGCGGGGTTTTCGGTTCATTGTTTCACCTTTCGTTTCACCACAACCTGAAGCAGGCCTTAAAAAACAGGCACTTAAGGCCTGGTATTGTGGGCCACTACCGCCCACGTTCGGTTCATGGCGCCCTCCTGCGTTGGCCCGTGCTCCGGCACGGGCTTTTTTATTACTTCCAAGCGCCCCGCCACTTCCGCTGACAGATCCTTATTCTCGCGTTACAAGATCGTTACAATTCTAAGCGGTTCACATTTTCATCATCTGTTGCAACAGCAGGGCTCAACCGATTATTTATGATTCCTTGAAGAATGCTTCACCATCTGTGCTCACCAGCCCGGGGGAAGTCATGATCCCACCACCCTTCACGTACGCGGCGCCCGCCAGTCTGGGGGAAGCGCTTGCGTTGCTGCAGCAGCACGGCCCGATGGCCAAGATCCTGGCCGGTGGCCACAGCCTGCTGCCCATGATGAAGCTCCGTCTGCTGGAGCCCGAAGTGCTCATCGACCTGCGACGCGTGCCCGGCCTGTCCGACATCCGCGAGGAAAACGGTTACCTGCACATCGGGGCCATGGTGCGCGAGGTCGAACTCGAAGAACACCCGCTCATCCGGGAGAGATACCCGCTGCTCCACGAGACGACGCGCTGGATCGCCGATCCCCAGGTGCGCAACATGGGCACTGTCGGCGGCAACCTGGCCCACGGCGATCCGGGCAACGACCACCCGGCCACCATGATGGCCTACGACGCGCAGCTCGTGGTGGTCGGCCCGCGCGGCGAGCGCGTCATCCCGGCGCGGGAGTTTTTCCTGGACTTCTACACGACGGCGCTGGAGCCGGAAGAAATCCTCACGGCCATCCGCATCCCGACGCCACCTCCGCGCAGCGGCGGCGCCTACGAAAAACTGGAACGCAAGGTGGGCGACTATGCGACAGCCGCCGTGGCCGTGCAGCTCTCGCTGGCCGAGGACGGCACGCTCAGCTACGTGGGCATCGGCCTGACGAACGTCGCCCACGTGCCGCTGTTTGCCGCCCGGTCGTGCGCTCATCTGCAGGGCCAGCGTCCCACGCCGGAACGCATCGACGAAGCGGCCCGGATGGCTTCGGAAGACTGCGACCCGCGGTCGGACCTGCGCGGTTCGGCCGAATACAAGCGCGCGATGGTGCGGGAGCTCACCCGTCGCGCCTTTCGTCGAGCCCTTGAGCGAGCCCAGGGAGGTCAATAAGCCATGGCAAAGCAAACGGTAACGGTAACCCTTACGGTCAACGGGGAAACGCACACAGCCGAAGTCGAACCCCGCCTGCTGCTCGTGCACTTTCTGCGGGAGCATCTGAACCTGACCGGCACGCACATCGGCTGCGACACGACGCACTGCGGCGCCTGCACCGTGCTGATGAACGGCCGGGCCGTCAAGTCCTGCACCGTACTCACCGTGCAGGCCAACGGCGCCACGATCAAGACGATCGAGGGCATGGCCGAAAACGGCAAAATGCACCCGTTGCAGGAAGGCTTTCACGTGGAGCACGGGCTGCAGTGCGGCTACTGCACACCCGGCATGATCATGCGGGCTGCCGAGCTGCTGGCGAAAAATCCCGATCCCACGGAGGACGAGATCCGCTGGGGCATCTCGGGCAACCTGTGTCGCTGCACCGGCTACGTCAACATCGTGAAGGCCATCCAGTACGCCGCCCGCAAGCTGCGCGAACGCGAGCAGGCCGCGGCCGGCTCCTGAAGCTTCCGCCAACCATGCAAGCCACGGAAAAAACCATGGAAACCGAAGTCCGGACGCCCCCGACGATCTGCGGCATGGGGCATCGCATGAAGCGCAAGGAAGATGCCCGCTTTCTGTTTGGCAAAGGGCGCTACGTGGACGACATCAAGCTGCCCGGCATGCTCTACATGGACATCGTCCGGAGTCCCTTTGCCCATGCCCGCATCAAAAGCATCAATGCTGAACGGGCCCTAGCCATGAACGGCGTCGTGGCCGTCATCACGGGCAGGGACCTGGAGAAATACAACCTGCACTGGATGCCCACGCTGATGGGCGACACCCAGATGGTCCTGCCCACCGATCGCGTCATGTACCAGGCGCAGGAGGTGGCGGCCGTGATTGCCACGGATCGCTACATCGCGGCCGATGCCGTCGAGGCCATCGAAGTCGAGTACGAGCCGCTGGAGCCGGTCGTCGATCCGTTCCGGGCGCTGGAGCCCGACGCGCCGGTGCTCCGCACCGACAAGGGCAAGACGGATAACCACATCTGGCACTGGGAGGTCGGCGATCGCGAGGCCACCGAGCGGGCCTTTCAGGAGGCCGACGTCGTCGTCAAGCAGCAGATTTACATCCCGCGCATCCACGTGGCCTCTATCGAGACGTGCGGCTGCATCGCCGACTACAACCCCGTCGAGGGGAAGCTGACCGTCTACATGACCACGCAGGCGCCGCACGTGGTGCGGACGGCCCTGGCGCTCGTGGCCGGCCACGTGGGGCTGTCGGAAGAGAAGATCCGGGTCATCTCGCCGGACATCGGCGGCGGCTTCGGCGGCAAGGTGCCCATCTATCCGGGCTACGTCATCGCCATTGCCGCCTCGGTGCTGCTGGGCAGGCCGGTCAAGTGGATCGAAGATCGGTCCGAAAACCTGCAGGCCGATTCGTTTGCGCGCGATTACCACATCACGGCCGAGCTGGCCGCCACGAAAGACGGCAAGATCACGGCGCTGCGGATCAAGACGCTGGCCGACCACGGCTACACCGACGCGGCCGCCAACCCGTCGAAATTCCCGGCCGGGCTGTTTTCGATCTGCACCGGCTCCTACGACATCAAGCACGCCTTCGTCGAAGTCGACGCCGTCTATACGAACAAGCCGCCCGGCGGCGTGGCCTATCGCTGCTCGTTCCGCGTGACCGAGGCCGTGCACGCCATCGAACGCATGGTGGACGTGCTGGCCCAGAAACTGGGTATGGATCCGGCCGAGCTGCGCTTCAAGAATTTCATCCAGCCGGACCAATTTCCTTACAAATCGGCGCTGGGCTGGGAGTACGACAGCGGCAACTACCCGGCCGCCCTGCGCAAGGCGATGGACCTGATTGGCTACGAGGAGCTGCGCCGCGAGCAGGCCGAGCGGCGGGCCCGGGGCGAGCTGATGGGTATCGGCATCAGCAGCTTCACGGAGATCGTCGGCGCGGGTCCCTCGCGGCACTTCGACATCCTCGGCATCAAGATGTTCGACAGCTGCGAGCTGCGCATCCATCCCACGGGCAAGGCCATCGCCCGCTTCGGGACGAAATCTCAGGGACAGGGGCACGAGACCACCTACGCACAGATCATCGCCGAGGAGCTGGGCATTCCGGCCGCGCATGTGCAGGTGGAAGAAGGCGACACCGATACGGCCCCCTACGGGCTGGGCACCTATGCCAGCCGCTCTACGCCGACGGCCGGTGCCGCTGCGGCCATGGCCGCCTGCAAGGTGCGTGAAAAAGCCCGCAAAATCGCCGCCTACCTGCTCGAAGTCAGCGAAGAAGACCTCGAATGGGAGCCGGGCGTCTTTCGCGTCAAGGGTGCGCCGGACAAGTCCGTCACCATTCAGGAGATCGCCTTTGCGGCCTACACGAACCATCCGCCGGGCATGGAGGCCGGCCTGGAAGCCGTCCACTACTACGATCCGCCCAACCTCACCTTCCCATTCGGGTCGTACATCTGCGTGGTGGACATCGACAAGGGCACCGGTCAGGTGAAGATCCGGCGCTTCGTGGCCGTGGACGACTGCGGCCATGTGATCAACCCGATGATCGTCGAAGGCCAGATCCACGGCGGCCTCACGATGGGCTTCGCGCCGGCCATGATGGAGGAGCTGGTCTACGACGAAGTGGGCAACATCCTGACCGGCTCGTTCATGGACTACCTGCTGCCCACGGCCGTCGAGACGCCGCGCTGGGAGACGGCCCGCACCGTCACGCCCTCGCCGCACCATCCGCTGGGCGCCAAAGGCGTGGGCGAATCGGCCACGGTGGGTGCCCCGGCGGCCATCGTCAACGCCGTCGTCGATGCGCTCTCGCCCTACGGCGTGACGCACATCGACATCCCGATCACGCCCTATAAAGTCTGGAAAATCCTGCACGAAAAAGGCGTGGTCTGAAGCGAACTTTCAGGCGGGCCGCCCGTCTGAAACGGACGAAGCCGGGAGACGAACCCTGTCGGGCGTGCACGGAAGTACGCCCGTGCATAAACACGCACAGCAAACGCCATGAAAACCACCATCGAAAAAACGTTTACCGTTCGCCAGCCGCTGGAAAAGGTCTGGACCTACCTGAGCGATCCGGCCAAAGTGGTCCCCTGCGTGCCCGGAGCCCAGCTTACCGAGCAGCTCGACGAGCGCCACTACCGGGGCACCGTCACGCTGAAGGTGGGACCGGTCAGCGCCAGCTACAAAGGGGAAATCACCATCGAGACGCTCGACCACGAGACGCACACGATCCAGCTCGTGGGCAAAGGGCTGGACGCGCGCGGCAAGGGAAGCGCCTCGATGACCATGCGCGGCCAGGCCCGCGCGCTGGACGACGGCACCACCGAGATCACCAACCGGATCGAAATCTCGGTGACCGGTATGCTGGCGCAATTCGGCTCGCGCCTGATCGAGGATGTCTCGAGCCGCCTTTTCGATCAGTTTACCGAATGCTTCGAGTCGCTGCTGGCGGGCGAGGCGCCGGAAGATCAGGCACTCAGCGCCGGCTCGCTGATCAAGGAAGGCATCAAGTCGGTTGCGGGACGATTCTTCGGGAAGAAGGAAGGGGAATGAGCACGGAGGCCGCCGCCCGCATTGCGGGGTTGATCGAAGGACTGGAGCAGCAGGGCTACGTGGCGGACGAGGCGCTGGCTACGGTACTGTACCTGGTGCTGACGCTGCGCCGACCGCTGCTCGTAGAGGGCGACGCCGGCGTGGGCAAAACCGAAATCGCCTACGCGCTGGCCGGCTACCTCGACACGGAGCTGATCCGCCTGCAGTGCTACGAAGGGCTCGACGTCCACTCGGCCGTCTACGAGTGGAACTATCCCCGCCAGCTCCTGGCCATCAAGCTCTGGGAACAGAGCGAGGTGCCGCTGGAAGAGCGCGAGCGGCACCTGTTCAGCGAAACCTATCTGCTGGCGCGGCCGCTGCTGAAGGCCATTCAGGCCGAGGCGAAAGCGCCCGTGCTGCTCATCGACGAGATCGACCGGGCCGACGAGGAATTCGAGGCCTTCCTGCTGGAGCTGCTCTCGGCCTTTCAGATCTCGATCCCCGAGCTGGGCACGATCCGCGCCCGTCATGTGCCGTACGTGGTGCTGACCTCCAACCGCACGCGCGAGCTGAGCGACGCGCTCAAGCGGCGCTGCCTGTATTACTGGCTCGACTACCCCGACGAGACGAAAGAGCTGCGCATCATCCGGAAGCGGCTGCCGGACATCGAGACCGAGCTGGCCCGCCAGGTGGTGCGCTTCGTGCAGGCGCTGCGCCGAGAGCGGCTGCACAAGATCCCCGGTATCGCCGAGACGCTCGACTGGGCGCGGGCGCTCGTGGCGCTGGGCGTGCGTCGGATCGACGAGGCCACGGTGGCACGCACGGCGGGCTGCCTGCTCAAGTCGGCCGAAGACCTCGAACGCCTGCGCAACCACGTGCTGGAAGAGCTGCTGGCCCAAATCGAAGCCTGAGCCATGAGGGCGCCGGGCACCATACCGCCGACCTTTTCGGCCTCCACGGACTTCACCGGGGCGGTGCGGGGCTTCTGCACCTTCCTGAAAGGCCACGGCTTTACGATCGGCGTTGCCGAGACGCTCGACGCGCTGCGTGTAGCCCGGAGCGAGCTGCTGCACACGCCCGATCGTTTCCGGACGGCCCTGCGCGCGCTGCTGTGCATCTCGCCGGACGAATGCCGGCGCTTCGACGTGTTGTTCGACGCCTACTGGCTCGGCCGCTCGCCGGACGGCGACGCGCCCCCCGCCCCGCGCCGGCGGCGTCAGCGTCCCCCGGCCACCGAACGGGCCGTCCCCTTGCTCATGGCCCTGCAGCAGACGGCGGCCCCGCCCGAAGAAGACGGCAAGACCACCACGGGCGCCAGTATGGCCCACCAGCTCCGCCAGGTGGACTTTGCCCGCGTGCCGGCACCCGAGCAGGAACAGCTCGAAGCGCTGGCCGAACAGCTCTTCCGCCGGTTGCACGTGCGCCTGTCGCGACGGGAGAAAGCCGCCCGGCGCGGCCGTCGCATCGACCTGCGGCGCACGATCCGCCGCAACCTCGACCGGGGCGGCGAGCTGGTCACGCTCCGCTACCGCCGACGCCAGCCGGACCGTCCCCGCCTGGTGGCGCTGCTCGACGTGAGCGGCTCCATGGACCGCTACAGCTATTTCCTGTTGCGCTTTCTGCACGCGCTCCAACAACACTTCCGACGCGTCGATTCGTTCGTGTTCAGCACCGAGTTGACCTGCATTACCGAGCTGCTGCGCCAGCCGACGTTGCCCGAAAGCCTCCGCCAGCTGGCCGAAACGCCCACGCCCTGGTCCAGCGGCACCCGGATTGGCGCCTGCCTCGACGCGTTCGTGACGCAATACGGCCGCCGGTTACTCTCGCGCCGCACGCTCGTGCTCATCCTGAGCGACGGCCTCGACACGGGCGACCCGGCCCTGCTGGCCCACGCACTGCAGGCCATCCGTGCCCGCTGTCGACGGATCATCTGGCTTAATCCGCTCATGGGCATGGACGGCTACGCACCGCTGGCCCGGGGCATGCAGACGGCCCTGCCCTACCTCGACGTGTTTCATCCTGCCCACAACCTCGACAGCCTGCTCCGCCTGGAGCAGTATCTGCGCCATGTTTGACCCGATTCTGGAACGCGCCCGCGAGCAGACGGAACGGGGCGAGCCCTGCGCCCTGGCCATCGTCGTGCGCTACGAAGCGCCGATCTCCGGCAAGCCCGGCGACAAGGCGCTGATCCTGCCCGACGGCACGCTGCACGGCTGGGT